>Ga0187771_10000166_pt1 | contig 35345 bp, 36 predicted proteins | sample 0116_SJ02_MP15_1_FD_133139 | JGI IMG/M metagenome (GOLD analysis project Ga0187771, IMG submission 133139) | Tropical peat soil microbial communities from peatlands in Department of Meta, Colombia - 0116_SJ02_MP15_10_MG | ecosystem: Environmental > Terrestrial > Soil > Wetlands > Peat | place...
CGGCAAAGGCCACGGCCAAGCCGACCACCGCGCAAGTGTGGTTCTCGCTGCTGCCCTGGATCATCGTCTGCATCGTGCTGCTCGCCTGGGGCACCAACGCGGTCAAGGCGATCCTCAACGCCTATGCGACCTGGAACTATCCGGTGCCGGGACTGCACAACATGATCAACAAGGTCGCGCCCGTCGTGCCGACGCCGACCAAGGAAGCCGCAGTGTTCTCCTTCACCTGGCTGTCCTACACCGGCTCGGGCATGCTGATCGCGGCGATCATCTCCAGCCTGCTGATGGGCTTCTCGCCGGTCAAGCTGGTGGTGGAATACGGCAAGACCATCAAGGTCTGCGCCTATTCGCTGCTCACCATCTCGGCGATGCTGGCGATCGGCACGCTGACCCGCCTGTCCGGCATCGACGCCACACTCGGCCTGGCGTTCGCCGGTGCCGGTGTGCTCTACCCGTTCTTCGGCACGCTGCTCGGCTGGTTGGGCGTCGCGCTGACCGGATCGGACACCTCGTCCAACATCCTGTTCGGCAACCTGCAGAAGATCACTTCGCAGCAACTGGGCCTGTCGCCGATCCTGATGGGCGCCGCCAACTCCTCCGGCGGCGTCATGGGCAAGATGATCGACGCGCAATCGATCGTGGTGGCCTCGACCGCGACCAACTGGTTCGGCCACGAAGGCTCGATCCTACGCTTCGTGTTCGGCCACTCGATCGCGCTCGCCTGCCTGGTCGGCATCCTCGTGATGGTGCAGGCCTACATCTTCACCGGCATGATCGTGCCTGGGCCGTAATACGTCCCTCATCCGCGCAACCCAGCCCTGCATCGCAAGATGCAGGGCTTTTTTTCGGCTATAGTGCGGTGAGCAACCCCACTCGGAAGGCCCCATGAACAAGACCCTCGTCCAGGAACAATTCGGCAAGACCGCCGCGAGCTACCTCACCTCCGCCCCGCACGCCAAAGGCGCCAGCCTGGAGCGGCTGGTCGAGCTCACCAAGCCGCAGAAGACATGGCGCGCGCTCGACGTCGCCGCCGGCGGCGGCCATGTCGCCTACACCTTCGCGCCGCATGTCGAGCGCATGTGGGCGACCGACATCACCCAGGAAATGCTCGACATGGTGAAGGCCGAGGCGGCCAAACGCGGCCTCGCCAATGTGCGCACCGCCTATGCCAAGGCCGAGGCGCTGCCGTTCGAGGATGCGACATTCGACCTGGTCACTTGCCGCATCGCGCCGCACCACTTCGACTCAATCCCGGACTTCCTCGCCGAAGTGCACCGCGTGCTCAAGCCGAATGCCCTTCTCGCGCTGGTCGACAATGTGGTGCCGGCCGGCAGCGTCGGCGACTACATCAATGCCTTCGAGCGCTTCCGCGATCCGAGCCATTTGCGCGCCTGGACTATGGAGGAATGGCGCGCCGCGCTCGCCAAGGCCGGCTTCACGATCACGCACGAAGAGCAGCTCTCCAAGCTGATGGAATTCAAGAGCTGGGCGGCCCGCCACGACACCAACATGCAGGCCTTCCTGCGCGCGATGCTGGCGCAGGTGACGCCCGAGGTGAAGGCGGCGCTGGAGCCGAAGGGCAGCGGCGCTGAGCTGACTTTCCGGCTGAGCGAGGGCCTATTCATCGCCAAGCGGGTGTGAGCCGATCTCCCCGTTCAGGGAGCTTCAGATTTCGCTTGGCGCTTTCGGTGATGCTTCACCGCTGGAGGCGGGGCCTCGCCCGCCTCCCATTCCGGATGCTCGTTATAGGCCTGGTTGACCAGCCAGCCGCCGATCACTGGCAGCAGGCAGGAGGCGAACAGCACATGCGCTTCCCGCATGGTGAGCGCGCGGTCGACCACCAGCGACGACAACGTGGGCGCTACCGCCATGCAGCCGATCGTGGTGCTGGCAAGAGCGCCGAATTGGGTGATGGCGGTGGCGTTCCAGTGATTCACGTTCCACTGGTTGATGCTTAGATAGGTCGCGGTCGACGCCGCGCCGACCCCCGAGCGAGACCGCCGCCATGCGCTTGTCGACATGATGCCTGCGCGCTTGGGCGTCGGCGGCCCGGCCGGTGAAGGCAAACGCCGTGATGACGGTCGTTAAAATCGCAAGTGCACTGTTCATTCCTTACGTCCCCTGGGGCGGTTATGCCCCGATTCGATGCCGAATTTTGTGACGCTAATGGCGCAAACGTTGCATTTACCCTAAGCCTCGGCAGTCCGCTGCGTCGGCGCGTTAACGCCTCGTTTACCACCGCGGTTCCTACTCAGCCATGTTGATTTGTGAGCTGATTCGGCGTCGCCGTGGCCGAGCGCATCGGCGTTGGACGAGGATCGCCGCATGCGCGGATTTGCCCTTCTCGCCCGCAAATCGAGCGGCGCCGAACAGCCGAGCAAGCCCGTCCAAGCCGGCGATCATTCGCTCGAGCTCGACGAGGAATTGTTCACGTCGCCCGCCGGTGAGGATAAGGCGCCGCGTCATCTTTTGCGCGAGGCGCACGACCAGCTCAACCGGCTCGACGGTATCAAGGCCTCGCTCGGCCGCCTGATCGATCCGCTCGGCAAGGCGGTGGGCGATTGCGAAGTGGCGCAGAGAGAGCTGCGCGTCCTGGAAACGGCCAAGGCTGCGCTTGCCGCCGAGGCGGCGGTGCATCAGGGAAAGGCCGCAGATCTCGAGAAACGGCTGGCGCAGCAGACCGGCGAATACATTCTGCGGCGCGAGGAGAACCGCCGCCTGAGCGAGCGGCTCGCGGCGGCCGAGCAGCGTACCGCCGAGCTTGAAAAGGTGGTGACCGAGGCGCACGGTATTCTGCTCGCCCGCGCCGAGCAAATTCGCGAGCATGAACGCCGCAATGGCGAACTCGCCGCCGAGCGCAATGCGCTACAGGCGCAACTCGCGGAGCTGCAGTCCGCACTGCAAGCGCGCGAGGCCGAGCTCCGCGACGTCGACCGCGCGCGCACGACCTATGCCGAGCGCAACGCGGCGCTAGCGCGCGCCTTCACCGCCAAGGAGGCCGCGCTGGCGCAGGCCGCGCAAGCCAATGCGGCGTTCAGCGAGCGAATCGGCGCGCTGGAAGGCGCGCGCGGCACCGCCGAGCGGACCATCGAGCAGCTTGCCGCCGCGCTGCAGCTCGAGACGCTGGAGCGCGCGGCCGTTGAAGACGCGCCGGCAAGTGCCCGCCGCGACGCCGCCCGTGCCATGCGCGAGGTGGTGACACTGCAACAGAACCAGGCGCAAGCCGCCCTGCCGCGGCGCGCCGCCAACGCCGCCTGATTTTTCTGCGCTTGCCGGCCGGCCGCGCGAACCAAACCGCGCGCGATTGATTTATCGCAATGCGGGCCGGCGCCGGTCGCCGCTAGGTTCCGCCGACCATCCCGGCGGGGGCCGAGTTCGCGTCGCAATGCCTTACCGCGTCAACAGCGATCTGCCGCCGTCCGTGCGGAACCATCTGCCCGAGCAGGCGCAGGACATCTACCGCGAGGCCTTTAACCACGCCTTCGCCGCGCATGCCGGCGAAATCGACCGCGAAAAGCGCGCGCACATGATCGCCTGGGCCGCAGTCAAGCGCAGCTACGTCAAGGCCGGCGATACTTGGGTTTCACGCTAAGGCCGGGCGCGACCATTTTCCGGGTTCAAGCGCCGCAGATCGCAACCGCGCGACAAGATCGAATGCCCGCGGCAGGCCGCCCATTGATGTCCCTAATCGCCGATCACGACGCACTCAAGCGCTTGACGTGGGCGTGAGCCCAAAACGTCGCCGGCAGCGCGAAAGGCTTGTGCGGGCGCAGCGGCAGGTCCACGCAGGCGTCGCGCGCGTCATGGCGCTGGAAAGCGTTGACGGCCTGCGCCAGAACCGAAACGCCCGTCGGCCAGGCGGCCGCCACGGTCGCCTGCCTTTGCTGCCCGCCCGCGGTATCAGGTTGTGCGTGCACAGACATCGTCGGCGATTCGGATTTGCCCCTTTGGTCCATGGTGGTATTTGAACCGAATTCGCCCGTCCGACATTGATCCAGCGCAATGGGCGAGCGGCAAGCGCTCCGCAAAACTACTTAAAGCGCGACTCGACGGCTCGCCACCGGCGCCATGACGGCTGGCGAGCGCGGTGATAGAAATGGCCAAGCGAGAACAGGCGGGATCGGGCCATGCCGCGTTACTTTTTCCATCTCACCGACGGCAAGAACGTCCTCGACAACCACAAAGGCATCGACCTTCCCGGCAACGCCGCCGCGCGCGAGGATGCGCTTGACCTCGCCCGCGACCTCAAACACGGCGAGACGATGGCCGGCTGGGACTGGGGCCGCTGGTTCGTCGTCATCGTCGACCAGCATGGCCATAAGGTCGACGAGGTGCCGATTGCGGATGCGTGAGGGCGGGTCGCCGGCGCCGCCAACGACGATCGCAAATTACCTCACCAACTCCCGCATCGCCCGATCGAGTCCCTCCAAGGTGAGCGGATACATCCGCCCGCCCATCAGCTGGCGCACCATGCCGATCGAATAGGTGTAGTCCCATTCCTTCTCCGGCACCGGGTTGAGCCAGACGCAGGCCGGATAGGTGCGCGCCACGCGCTCGAGCCACACCCCCCCCGGCTCGTCGTTGTAGTGCTCGACCGAGCCGCCCACCGCCGTCACTTCATAAGGCGACATCGAGGCGTCGCCGACGAAGATGACCTTGTAGTCGTGCGGATAGGTGTGCAGCACGTCCCGGGTCGCGGTGTGCGCCTGGAAACGGCGTCGGTTCTCCTTCCACACCTTCTCGTACAGGCAATTATGGAAGTAGAAGTGCTCCATGTGCTTGAACTCGGTGCGCGCGGCCGAGAACAATTCTTCGGTCGCCTTGATGTGCCAGTCCATCGAGCCGCCGATGTCGAAGAACAACAGCACCTTCACCGCGTTGTGCCGTTCCGGCCGCATGAGGATGTCGAGATAGCCCTTGTGCGCGGTGCCCTTGATGGTGCCGTCGAGGTCGAGCTCCTCGGGCGCGCCGGTGCGGGCGAACTTGCGCAGGCGGCGCAACGCCACCTTGATGTTGCGGGTGCCGAGCTCGACGTCGTCGGCGAGATCCTTGAACTCGCGCTTGTCCCACACCTTCACCGCGCGGAAATTTCGGTTCTTGTCCTGGCCGATGCGCACGCCTTCCGGATTGTAGCCATAGGCGCCGTAGGGCGACGTGCCGGCGGTGCCGATCCACTTGTTGCCGCCCTGGTGGCGGCCCTTTTGCTCGGCCAGGCGCTTCTTCAGCTCTTCAAGCAGCTTCTCGAGACCTCCCATGGCCTCGATCTGCTTCTTCTCCTCCTCGGTGAGGTATTTTTCGGCGAGCTTCTTCAGCCACTCGGCCGGGATGTTGGCTTCTTCCGCTTCGCTCAACGGCTCGAGCCCCTTGAACACATGGCTGAACACGCGGTCGAACTTGTCGAGGTTGCGCTCGTCCTTCACCAGCGCGGCGCGCGACAGATAATAGAAATCCTCCACCCGGCGCGAGGCGAGATCGGCCTGCATCGCGTCCATCAGCGTCAGGTATTCGCGCAGCGTCACCGGCACGCCGGCCTGTTTCAGTTCTTGGAAGAAGGTGACGAACATCCTAGCACAATTCGCCTCTGGCCCCTGCCCCGTCAAGCCGGTAACAAAGCGGCCGGGGGGACGATTATGACCGCTCGTCACCGCGCCCTGTGGGCGGTTATCGTGCTGCTGTCGCTGGCGCTGCTGATGGTGCCCGCGCTGTGGAACGGCTTCCCGCTTATTTTCCCGGATACCGGCGGCTACCTGATGCGGCCGCTCGCCGGCACGCTCGAACTCGGCCGCTCGGCCTTCTATGGCCTGTTTCTCGCCGCAGGAATGAGATTGGCTTTTTGGCCGAATGTCATCGCGCAAGTGGCGCTGACGCTTTGGCTGATCGTCCTCACATTGCGCGCGCTCGGATTCGGCGGCCGGCCTTGGCTCGCGCTCGGGATCGTCCTGCTTCTGACGATCGGCAGCAGCTTGCCCTGGGTCGCCGGCTTATTGATACCCGACGTCCTGTTCCACACGGCGGTGCTGGCGCTCTTTCTGTTGATCTTCGCCTTTTCCAGCCTTGCTGTGTGGGAGCGTTTTGCCCTCGGCGGTGTCATCGCCAGCGCGATCGCCAGCCACATGGCAGCGGCCGCCCTCTGCGCCGCGCTGGTGACGGCGCTATGGCCGCTCGCGCGTTTGATGCGCGATGCATGGCCACGCGCGCGCGTCTGCATTGCCGCCTATGCCGTCGCGGCGGGCATCGTGCTTTGTCCGGTGTCGAACTGGGCGATCACCGGCCATTTCGCTTTCACGCCCGGCGGCATGAGTTTCTTCTTCGCCCGCATTCTCGATAGCGGCATTGTTGCGCGTTACCTCGGCGAGCACTGTCCCGATCCCGCGCTGCAGCTGTGCGCCTACCAAGGCGTCCTGGAGGAAGACGCCGATTCCTGGCTGTGGGACGCCGACTCGCCGTTCCGCACGCTCAAGCCGAAAGAGCGCGATGCTGCGGAGAAGGCCATTATTTTGGCCACGCTCGCGCGCTATCCGATGATGCACATCACAACCGCCGTGCAGGAAAGCGTCGCCCAATCTCTGAGTTTCCGCACGGAAGTCGACCTCGACGACAACTGGCCGACGATCTATACGTTCGCCAGCCAAACACCGTGGCTGATGCCGCAATTCATGCGCGCGCGCCAGCAGCACGACGCAATCGACGTCGCAATGCTCAACTGGCTGCACGTGCCGGTCGCCGCGCTGGCGATGCTGGGCACTGCGGGCGCCCTCGTCTTCCGCCGCGCGCTGCGCCTGACGCCGGCCACCAGCGCGTTCTGCTCGACGGTCCTGCTGTCCCTCGTCCTCAATGCGGCGATCTGCGGCGTGTTCTCGCACTCGGTCGATCGTTATCAGAGCCGGCTGATGCCGCTTGCGCTGCTCGCCCTGGCGATACTGGTATTCGACCGGCAGCGTCGAAGCATCGAGTGAGCGCCAGCGCCTTGTCGCCGGGGGATTTCTTGATGCTGGACCGCCGCCGCGCCCTTTGGGCGCTCGCCGTCATCGTGTCGATCGCGTTCTTGAACGGCCCGGCGCTGTGGAACGGCTTTGCCTTGTTGCAATGGGACACCCGCGGCTATCTGGCGCGCTGGTACGAAGGCTACCTAGTGCCGAGCCGCGCCGTGGTCTACCGCCTGATTCTCACCGCCGGCGTGCCGCTCGCCTTCTGGCCGGTGCTGTTATTGCAGTCGGCGCTGACGGTGTGGATCCTGGCGCTTACGCTGCACGCGCACGGCTTCGGGCAGCGACCGCTGCTCCTGCTTGGCGTGCTCGCCTTGCTGTCCGTACTGACCACCCTGCCCTGGCTGACCTCGATCCTGCTCACCGACATCTTCTGCGGGCTTTTGGTGCTGGCGTTTTACCTCTTGCTGTTGCACGCCGATACCCTCGGTCGCGGCGAGCGTATCGGCCTGATCCTGCTGATCGCCGTTTCCGCCGCCACCCACAATGCGACGCTCGCCGTGCTGCTCGGACTGCTCATCTGCGCCGCGCTGCTGCGGCTGATCGATCGCCGCGACGCCCGTCGCCCGCGCCTTGCGCCGGGCATCCTCGCGCGCGCGCTCGGCGCCGCCCTGGTGCTCGCCGCCGGCGCTGTTGTCGCCAAGCGGCTAGCCTGGACGCCGGGCGGTTTCGCGCTCTCTTTCGGCCGCATGCTGCAGGACGGCATCGTCAAGAAATATCTCGACGCGCACTGTCCCGATCCGCGCTTTCGCCTGTGCGCATACAAGCACCAACTGCCGAACGATGCCGACGTCTGGTTTTGGGGCAGCGACCTGTTCGACAAGCTCGGCCGTTTTGCCGGGCTCGGTCCGGAAATGAAGCAGATCGCGGTCGAAAGCCCCATCGATTTCCCGGTCTGCAGCTTGAGACGGCGGCAATAGCCACCGCCAGGCAACTGATCGACTACACACCGGCGAGGGCGTACTCACCACGATCTGGCACACTTACGCGAATCATTGAGCGCTACGCGCCGCAGCTCGCGCCGGCGATGCGCGCGGCGTGCCGGCAGCAAGGCGAGATATCCTTCGCCGCCGTCAATGCCATACAATATGTTTTGATGCTTTGGCGCCGCTGTCGATGGAGCTGCTGCCGATCATCGTCTGGTTTGCCCGGCGCAATGCGCTTCCGGCCGAAATCGGCGAATTCGCCGCCATCGGCACGCTCGCGCTGCTCGGCAATGCCTTCGTCTGCGGCGCACTGTCCAACCCGCACGACCGTTACGGCGCGCGCATGGTCTGGCTTGCACCGCTCGTGGTCCTTCTGGCGCTCGCGCGTTTTCCCGCGACCGGCTGTCGCGGGCGTGCTAGCGTGCGGAACTTCCCTTCTACCAAGAGCCCATCCCTCATGCACCAACTCGCTCCCACCGGAAAACTGCGCGTGGCCATCGCCATCGCCCCCTCGCCCTCCGCGCAATTCGCTATTCAAGACGAGGCCGGCAACTATCGCGGTGTCGCCGTGATCCTGGGCGCGGCGCTGGCGAAGAAGCTGGGCGTGCCAGTCGAATTGATCGCCCACAACGGCTCCGGCGAGATCCAGAATTCGGCCGCCGGCAACAAATGGGACGTGGCCTTCCTGCCGGTCGACGAAGAGCGCAAGAAATTCGTCGACTTCGGCAACGCCTATCACCTGCTGCAAAGCACTTACCTGGTCGGGCCTTCCGCCAAGATTGCTTCGGTCGCCGCCGCCAATACGGCCGGCGTGCGCATCGGCGGCATCGCCAATACCGCGACCTTCCGCACCTCGATGAAGACCGCGCCCAACGCCACGCATGTCAGTTTCGACAAGACCGACGCCGCGGTCGCCGCCTTGCGCAACGGCGAGGTGGATGTGCTCGCCTTCTCGCGCGAGTCGCTCACCGGCTTGCAGCCGAAAGTGCCCGGCTCCCGGATCCTCGACGGCGGCTTCCTCAATTCGACCACCTCGATCGCGGTGCCCAAAGGCCGCCCGCAGGCGCTGACCTACGCGAGCGAATTCATCGAGGAGGCGAAGGCCTCCGGTCTCGTGCGCAAAGCCTTCGACGAAATGGGACTGACGAGCTCGCAGGTCGCGCCGGCCGGGATGAAAAGCTAGGCCTGCTTCTCCGGCGTGCGCACGATGAGCCCGTCGAGCGCGTCCGACACCTTGATCTGGCAGGACAGCCGCGAATTCGGCCGCACGTCGTAGCCGAAGTCGAGCATGTCCTCTTCCATCGGCGAGGGCTCGCCAACTTTTTCGCGCCAGGTTTCGTCGATGTAGACGTGGCAGGTGGCGCAGGCGCAGGCGCCGCCGCATTCCGCTTCGATGCCCGGAATGTTGTTGCGCAGCGCCGTTTCCATCACGGTCGAGCCGTTCTCGGCTTCGACTGTGCGCGCGGCACCGCTGAAATCGATAAAGGTGATCTTCGGCATGACGGACGGAAATACGCCGGGATTGGCGCGGGAGGCGCCCCGTATATAGGCATTCCGCCGCCGATGCTATCCCTCGGTTTCGCCCTGCTGCAGCAGGGCGGCAATCGCCGCGCAGGCCTCATCGATGGCCGCGGCAAGCCGGTCCAAGGCGTCCTTGCGCTCGGCCGCGCTCGCCCGTTCCACCGCCGCGGCGGCAAGCTGCACGCCGGTCGCGCCGATGCTGGCGGCCGAGCCCTTCAGCGTATGCGCGAGTGACACGACAGCCGCCGGCTCGCCGCTATGCATGCGCGCAAGCAGCAGGGCGGCTTGCCGCGCGAACAGCTGCAAGACCTCGCGCTCGAGGCTGCGGTCGCCGAGGGTCATGCGTGCGAGATGGCTGCGGTCGATGACTGCGGCCGGTAGCTCGCGCTCGATGATTTTGGCCGCGGCCTGCGCCATGTGGACCTCCCCCGGGGCTCTTCGGCCCGCTTCGTGGTCGGCGATTTTGCCCGGCCGGCGGCCAAAACTCGGTAAATGCGCGGCCGTTTGGGAACCATTTTTGCCGCCTCAGCGCGGCGTGGTTAATGGGTGCAGCCAGGGCGATCTGCGGAGCGCGCAAAATCATGGTTAACAGCAAGTTAACGATGATAAGAAAGTCCTTACCGGCGCGGTTTCTTTTGCAATGCCAAGCCGATAGGATAGATCGCCGGCGTTATGGACTTGCGGCAGCCGCGGCTCGACCGATTCTTGCGCTTTCGGCGCGGCCTGGGCCAAGCCGACGGTTGGGCCCGCAATTGTCCGGCGTTAACGACGAGGCGACCAGCGTATGGCGAACATCCCGCAGAAATCCCCGGATCCGACGGAAGAGGCGCTCAACGCCATCCAGGAAGCGCTCAACTTAGGCCAGGGCGAGCGCCGCCCCGCCGCTGAGAGCGAGCAACCGCCGGCCCCGGCTGCCGCCGACCTGCTTAAGGAGGGGGCTGCGCCCGCCGCGGAAACCGACCTGACGCCGCCACGCCGCGCCGCCAATGACGACCGCGCCGAGCTCGGCCAGATTTTGCAGGCGTTGCACCAGCGTCCTCCGCGTACGCCCTATGCGCTCGCCAGCATCGCCGCCGTGCTCTGGATCGCCGGTGGCGTTGCTGCCGCCTACGTCTATGCCGGGCCCTTGGAGGAGGCTTTGTTCGCCACGCCGCGCAGCGGCATTGCCGCTGGCGTCGGGCTTGCCTGCGCCATCGCGGTGCCGGTGATCTTCTTCTATGTGCTCGCCCACATGGTCCGCCGCGCGCAGGACCTGCGCCTAGTCGCCGAGATTATGGCCGAGGTGGCGATGCGGCTCACCCAGCCGGAGGAAGCCGCCCGCGAGCAAGTTATTTCGGTGGGACAGGCCATCCGCCGCGAAGTCGCCGCCATGGGCGACGGCGTCGAGCGCGCGCTGGCGCGCGCCGCCGAGCTTGAATCGCTGGTGCACAACGAAGTCTCCGCCATCGAGCGCGCCTATAACGACAACGAAGTGCGCATCCGCGATCTGATCAACGGCCTCGCCAACCAGCGCGAGACGCTGGTCAATCAGGCCGAACACGTGCGCAATGCCATTGCCGCCGTGCATCTCGATCTCTCGCACGACATCACCTCGGTCGGCGATCTGGTCGCCGACAAGGTGAGCGAAGTCGCCCAGCGTGTGACCCGCTCGCTCACCGAGAAAGGCGAGCACATCACGCTCGCCCTCGGTCATGTTGGCGATTCCATGATCGACACGTTGACCGAGCGGGGCTCCTCGCTGCTCGAACGGCTGGAGACCACCGGCGACCGCGCCAACACCGCTATTGCCGCCGCCAGCGAGCGCCTCACCGCCGCCCTCACCATCAAGACCGATACCGTACACGGAGAATACGCGGAAATCGCCGCCAGCGTGCAGGAGATGATGAGCACGCGGCTCGATCAGGTCGCGCGCGGCTTCGCACAGCACACCGCCGAGACCGTCGAAACCATGGCGGCCCGCTCGCAGCAGTTCGCCGACAGTCTCACGCAGACCGGCAACGCGATGGCCAACTCCATCGCCGCCCGCGCCGAGGAGGTGAACAGCACGCTGCGTTCGGCCGGCGATACGCTGGCGGCCGGCTTGAGCCAACGCGGCAACGAGGTGGTCGCCAAGCTGGAGCAGACCGACGCCAACATCACCGATGCTTTGGTCAGCCGCGGCGACGCGGTGACCGCCACCTTCCGCGAAAACGCCGAGGCGCTGGCGCAGCTGCTCAGCAGCCGCAGCGACGCGGTCAAAGACATGCTCACCGCGCGCCTGCAGGCCTTCGAGGACATGTTCAACCAGGGCGGCACCGCGCTCAGCGAGAAGGTCGCGCGCGATTCCACCACGCTCGGCAGCCTGATCACCCGCCACATGACCGAGTTCGACCGCACGGTGAAGACCTATGGCGGGGAACTGGTGGCGCGGCTCGGCCAGCGCACCCAGGATTTGGCCGAGGCGATGCGCAGCTGCGTCGACACATTCGATCAGCGCGTACATGCCCGCGCCGGCGAGCTCACCGGCTCGATCGATGTGCGCCTCTCGCAATTCGAGGAAAGCCTGGCGACGCGGTCGTCCGACTTCACCACCCGGCTGACCAATGAGGGCCAGCGCGTGGTCGACACGCTCGATGGCCGCATCGGCGCGGTGAGCGGCATCATCATGACGCGCGGCAGCGAGGTCGCCGATACCATCGGCGCCAAGATCGAGCAGATCGACCGGACCCTGGGCGCGCACGCGCTCGAGGTCGCCAACACGCTCGACAGCCGCGTCACCCGTTTCGAGGACCTGCTGACCGGGCGGGCCGAGACCGTCACCAACCAGTTCGAAGCCCGCACCAAGGCCGCCGCCGACGCCCTGCATGACCGCCTGGAGCAGCTCGGCCAGTCGATCAAGAGCAACGCGGCGGACGCCGAGCGCTCGCTCGGGCAAGTCGCGCTCTCCACGTCGGAGACGTTGCGCAACAGCGCCGGCGAGGTCGAACGCAAGCTCGTGGCCACGAGCGCCGAGGTTGCCCGCACCATCGCCGGCAAGGCCGACGAGATCGCCAGTACGGTGAGCCAGCGCACCAACGAGCTCGCCGCCGTGCTGTCAGAGAAGGGCGGCGGCGTCATCGCCAGTCTCACGCAAAAGGGCCAGCAGTTCGCTAGCGACATCACGTGGGCCACCGACGAGGCGGTGCGCTCGATCGAGAACAACGGCTACGCCTTCACGCGGGCGATGCTGGACAACGGCGCGGAAATCACGCGCATGATCAACAACGCGGGTGAAGCCGCCTCCACCTCGATCAACCGTACGCTGAACGATCTGCACGCAGCCGGCCAGCAGGTCGTCGAGCAGTCGAAGGCGTCTGCCACCGCCGCCGTCAGCGAGATGCAGGAAACCCACAACATGCTGCGCGCCGACACCACCGCTTTGTTCGAGCGGCTGCGCGAGGCCAACATCATGTTGCAGGAAGTGCTCTCCGGCTCGCACGCCAATATGAGCGCGCTGGAGAACACGCTGGTGCTGCGCGTGTCGGAATTCGTCACCGCAATGAACGAGGTCACCGCGGCAACTGGTACCGCCAGCGCCCGGGTGGAAACGAACATTGCCGATTTCCGCGACGTCACCGCGCGCGTGATCGGCGACCTCACCCAGCTTGCCGGCCAGTTCGACGCGCATGGCCGCGAGCTCGCTGGCGCCGCCGACCGCATCGAGCAGAGCAACCGGCGCGGCGAGAGCGGCGTCAAGCAGCGCACCATCGCGCTGAGTGAACTGATCAGCACACTCGACAGCCGCAGCGAGGATCTCGACCAGCGGCTCAAGCGCTTCGCCGGCCTGCTCGACCAATCGCTCGATGCGGCCGCCGCGCGTGCGCGCGAAATCGCCCGCGTGGTGTCCGAGGCGACCGCCGAAGGCACTCGCGCGATCGACGAGCAATACGAGCGCGCCAAGGACAGCGCCGAGGTTATCGCCCAGGTCGTCGGCGATGTCGGCGCCAACAGCGCGCGCGTCATCGACGAACAATACGAGCGCGCCAAGGAACGCGCCGAGGATATCGCCCAGATCGTCAGCGATGCCGGCGCCAAAAGCGAGCGCCTCATCGACGAACAATACCAGCGCGTGCGCGAGCAGGCCGACGACGACCGGCGCCGTACCGCCGAGGCGATGCGCTCGCTCTACGAGCAGACCGCTGCCGACGCGCACGCCATGTTCAGCGACGCCAATGAGCGCTTCGCCGCGACGGTGCAGAGCATGAAGCAGATGGCGGCCGACATGCAGCGCGAGCTGGAAACCACCCGCGCGCAGATGCACCGCGAGCTGGAAGCCACGCGCGAGGAGCTGCGCCGCGGCGCCTTCGAGTTACCTCAGGAGACGGCGGAAAGCACCGCGCAGATGCGCCGCGTCATCGTCGACCAGATCGAGGCGCTGGCAGAGCTCAATCGCATCGTCGCCAGCCATGGCCGCAGTCTCGACGCCGTCGAGCCGCGCCGGGCGGCGCGCGAGGACGTCTTGCTCGCCGCTCCGACCCGCGAGCCCCCTGCCCGTCCGGCGCCGCCGCCGCGCGCCGAGGTGGGCAGCTTCGCGCCGGCTTCCCGCCGCAGCGAGCCGCCTGCATCCGGCCCGAGCCCCGGCGCCGCCGGCCGCAACACCGGCTGGCTCAGCGAGCTGCTCAGCCGTGCCTCGCGCGAGATGGGCGAGCCGGAACGCGAGCTGCCGCGCGAGCCTGTGCGCGAACCGGTGCGCGCGAACGAGGAGCGTTCGCCCCGCCACAGCATCGAGTCGCTCGATTCACTCGCGGTCGACATCGCCCGCATGATCGATCACGACGCCGTGGCCGAGCTGTGGGACCGCTACAAGCGCGGCGAGCGCAACGTGTTCACCCGCCGGCTCTACACCATGCAGGGCCAGCAGGCCTTCGACGAGATCCGCAAGAAGTACCGCATCGACCCAGAGTTCAAGCTCACCGTCGACCGTTACATCAACGAGTTCGAGCGGCTGCTTGAGGAGGCCTCGCGCGACGACCGCGGTCAGTTGGTGGCGCGCACCTATCTCACCTCGGAGACCGGTAAGGTCTATACCATGCTGGCGCACGCCGCCGGCCGCTTCGACTGATTGAGCCGCGGGGCGTGGCGGCCGCGACGGCCACCGCGCCTATTTCGCTGCCGCCGGCCCGCCGCCGAACAGCAGGCGGCTCGGGTTCTGATTGATGTTGCGCACCGTCCGCTCGACCTCGCCGATCATGCGGTGGGCGTCGGCGCCGATCGCGTTGATCTGCTTGGTGCCGGCGGCGGTGAACGAATTGATGCCCTTGGTGATCTCCTCGGTGCGCTGGTCGAGATGTTCGGACAGCGTGCGGATCGAGTGCACCGTCTCGTAGAGCTCGCCACCCTTGCCGTCGCTGCCGGCGGCTAGGTTCTCCAGCCCGCCGGTGATCTTGTCGAGGCGGTCGGAATTGCGCGCCAGCGCCTGACTGAATTTGTCGAGGTTGGTGAGCGCGTTGTGGAAGGCTTCCTGGTTCTGTTCGATGAGGTCGTCGATCCGGCGCAAGGTGTCGCGCGCGCCTTGCGTGACGTCCTGCGCGGCGCCGAGCCCCGCGTTGAGCTGCGGCGGATTGTCCTTGGACCCGACCAGCGCCGGCGCGGCCGGGCTACCCCCCGTCAAGGCCACCGAGGCGATGCCGGTGAGCCCCTGGAATTCGAGGCCGACCTCGGTGTCGCCGCGCACCGTCACCGACTTGTCGATCGACACCACCGCGATGACCTGCTTCGGCCGCAGCGGATTGAGCTTGAGGTTGCTCACCTCGCCGACGCGGATGCCGTTGAACAGGACGCTCGCGCCAGTGCGCAGACCGGACACCGATCCGTCGAACACCATGCTGTAATAGGCGCGCTCGCCCTGGCCGCCGATGCTCTGAAACCAGTAGACGAATCCGAACACGCCGAACACAACGGCCAGCGTGAACAGACCGACGATCAGATAGTTTGCTCTGGTTTCCATCAACGCGACTCCAACGGAACGTTCACTGCTTCAAGATTGCCGGCGCGCGACCGCTTGCCGTGAAAATAAGCGCGCAGCCAGGGATGGGTGGACGCGAGCATGGTGTCCATGGTGCCCGTGGCGATGACCTTGCCGTCGACCAAGACCGCGATGCGGTCGCAGACCGTGTGCAGGCTGTCGAGGTCATGCGTCACCATGAACACCGTCAGTCCCAAGGTGCGCTGCAAGGTGGCGATCAGCGTGTCGAAATCGCCCGCCCCGATCGGATCGAGGCCGGAGGTCGGCTCGTCGAGGAAGACGATCTCCGGATCGAGTGCGAGCGCGCGCGCAAGCGCCACACGCTTGGTCATGCCGCCCGACAGCTCCGCGGGATATTTTTCCAGCGCGCTGGAGTCGAGCCCCACCATTTCCAGCTTCGCGACGACCAGCTCGTCGAGCAGCCGCTGCGACAGCTTGAGATATTCGCGGATAGGGAACTGCAGGTTTTCCCGCACGGTCAGCGAGGAAAACAGCGCGCCCTGCTGGAACAATACGCCCCAGCGCCGTTCCACCGCGTGGCGCTCGGCGTCGGAGGCCGTCGCCAGATCGACGCCGAACACCTTGATGGTGCCCGCGCGTTTGGGCAAGAGGCCGATGATGGTGCGCATGAGCACCGACTTGCCGGCGCCGGACCCGCCGACGAAGCCGAGGATTTCGCCGCGGTAGACGTCGAGATCGATCGCATCGAGTACGACGTGATCGCCGAAGCCGACGGTCAGCCCGCGCACCTCGATCACCACGTTCCGGCCGCCGTTGCCCTTCACCATCGCTCACATCCCGATCGAGGCGAAGAAGATCGCGAAAAATCCGTCGAGCACGATCACCAGGAAGATCGATTCGACGACCGAGGCGGTGGTCTGCAGGCCCAGCGACTCCGCGGAGCCCTTGACCGCCATGCCTTCCACGCAGGCGACGATGCCGATCACCAGCGCCATGAACGGCGCCTTGATCATGCCGACCTCGAAGGTCTTCAGGTCGATCGCCTCCTTCAGCCGCTGCAGGAAGATGTCGGGGCTGATGCCGCCATAGAGCCAAGCCACCAGTCCGCCGCCATAGAGCGCGGCCATCGAGCCGAGGAAGGTCAAGATCGGCACGCCGATGATCAGCGCCACAATGCGCGGCAGGATGAGCACCTCGACCGGGTCGAAGCCCATGGTGCGCAGCGCGTCGATCTCCTCGCGCATCTTCATGGAGCCGAGCTCGGCGGTGTAGGCGCTACCGGAGCGGCCGGCCACCATGATGGTGACGATGAGCACGCCGATCTCGCGCAGCACCAGGATGCCGACCATGTCGACGACGTAGATGTCGGCGCCGAATTTGCGGAAATGGAAGATGCCCTGCTGCGCGATGATGGCGCCGATCAGGAAGGTGATGAGGAGGATGATCGGCACCGCCCGCCAGCCAACATTGTCGAGCTGGTGCACCATCGAGGTGAAGCGGAAGCGGCGCGGATGTGTGATGACGCGCGCGAAGGCGAGCATTACCGCGCCGATCATGTTGACGAAGGCGCCGATCGAGGCGCCGACCGCCACCATGCTCACGCCGATCGCATTGAGGAAGCCGATGAGCGAATTGCCGCGCCGGCGCGCCGGCCCCTCGGGCGGCACGCCGTGCACCTCGTCGACCAGGGCGCGGTAGTCCTCCTTGAGCCCGGTCACCGCCGTCTCGCAGCCGCGCGCGGCGAAGCTGCGCGTCAGCCGCTCCAACAGCCAAGCGCCGAAGGTATCGAGCCGGTCGACCCGGCCCATGTCGATGACCACCTGCTTGGCGGCGCCGCCATTCTTGGTCGCTGCGTTGACCTGCGCCTCCAGGTTCCGCGCATTCTCGGCCACCCAGGCGCCGGCAGCGGCCAACTTGAGCCGCTCGCCCTCCGTCGTACCTTGCAGCAACACGTCGCTCATGGGACAAGCCTTTGATTTTGCTTCATTTCCGCTGCGCAGGGGTGGCTCATTCGCGGGCCGGCACTTGACCCACGGCCAGGAAACTGTCGAGGCTTCGCTACATGCCGCTGCCCCAAATTCCGGCCGAAGATACTAGAATTTAACCTGAAAATGGCCTTAACCCTCGCCCTTGCCGCGGAAAGCTGGCCGATCGCCGGTTCTTTCGCCATCAGCCGCAGTAGCAAAACAGAAGCCGTGGTGGTGGTCGCAGAATTGGGCGATGGCAAGGCACGCGGTCGCGGCGAATGCGTGCCCTATGCCCGCTACGGCGAAAGCGTCGACAGCGTGCTGACTCAGATCAAGGCGCTAGAGCCGCCGCTCGCTGGCGGCCTCGACCGGACGGCCCTGCAAGACGCAATGCCGCCCGGCGCTGCCCGCAATGCGCTCGATTGTGCCTTCTGGGACCTCGAGGCCAAGCGCAGCGGCCGCCCGGTGCATGCGCTGGCCGGCCTGCCAGCCCCCCACGCGCTGACCACGGCCTATACGATCTCGCTCGGCGCTCCCGCGGCCATGGCGAACGCCGCCGCCAAGGTCGCCAACCGCGCTCTGCTCAAGGTCAAACTGGGCGGCAATGCCGATCAGGGCGGCGATGCTGCCCGCATTGCCGCGGTGCGCGCCGCCGCGCCGCGCGCCATCCTTATTGTCGATGCCAACGAAGGCTGGAGCGAGGGCAATCTCGCCGCCAATCTCGCCGCCTGCGCGGCAGCCGGCGTGGCGCTGGTCGAGCAGCCGCTGCCGCAAGGCGCCGACGCGGCGCTCGCCACGATCAAACGGCCGCTGCCGGTCTGCGCCGACGAGAGCGCGCATGACCGCGCGTCGCTAGCCGCGCTCGTCGGCAAATACGACGCGGTCAATATCAAGCTCGACAAAGCGGGCGGCCTGACCGAGGCGCTGGCCATGGCCGCGGAAGCCGAGCGGCTCGGTTTTGCTATCATGGCCGGCTGCATGGTAGCGACCTCGCTTGCCATGGCGCCGGCCGTGCTGCTGGCGCAGCGCGCGCGTTATGTCGATCTCGACGGTCCGCTGCTGCTCGCCAAGGATCGCGTCGACGGCCTGCGTTACGCGGACAGCCTGGTCTACCCGCCCACTGCCGCGCTCTGGGGGTGAATCGCATTTGATATTTCTCAAGGCGGCGACCCTGGGTTGCAGGCATACAGCGCGCTATGTCGCAGCCCTCCGCGATCTTCGAACGTCTGATCGCGCATGCCCGCATCTGCCGGGAGATTGCCGACGCCTCGATGAATGCCGAATCGGCGGGCAAACTCGAGCGCCTGGCCAGGGAATGTCTGGAGGCTGCGCGCGACGCCGATCCTGACTCATGGAACCAAATGTTCCACTGCCGTAAGCCGACGACGGCTTGAGCCGGTTTTCGCGCTGTCCCCATCTTCGTGGTTAACCAAGCCTTTTCAGCCGCCGCGCCTTTGGCCTAGACTTGCGCTTCAATCGCGTGCGCCGCCGGCACAGACGGCAACGATGGTGGGGACGGACGTCATGCGCATTCGGGGGTTATTGCTCTGCGCTGCGCTATTGGCCTGCGGCATGTCGTCGGCGTCGGCCACCATGCGCATCGCCGAGGACCGCGGCGGGCAGATCGGCCAATACCTGCAAAGCTTCGCCGCGCTGCGCTCGAGCGGCGAGCGCGTGATCATCGACGGCAATTGCCTGTCGGCCTGCACCATGGTGCTTGGCCTCATCCCGCGCGACCGCATCTGCGCCACCGCGCGCGCGCGCTTTGGCTTCCACGCCGCCTGGATGCCGGATGCCGACGGCCGCCCGGTCACCAGCCCAATGGGTACGCAGGCGCTGTGGAACGTCTATCCGCCGTCAGTGCGGCATTGGATTAGCCGGCACGGCGGTCTGTCGCGCAAGATGATCTTTCTCGAAGGCCGCTCGCTCAACGGCATCGTGGCGAGCTGTGACCAGCCCGTGCAGCGCGCGCGGCTGCGCTCAGAGCCCCGCTACACGGCGCGCCCGCTGCGCGATATGCGCGCAACCGCCGCCAGCGACCGCCGCTAGCGCCATGGCCGCGTAGGCGCGGCCGCCGAAACTGCCGTACAGCCAGCCCGAAAGCGCCGTCGCTGCCGCCATGGTCACGCCGACCGCGATGGCAAGATAGCCCTGAGCAGTCGCGCCCTGCCCGGGCGGCGCGCTACGCGCAACAAAGCCGAGCGCGCCGAGATGCGTGGCGCCGAACGAGGCCGCGTGCAGCAATTGCAGCCACGGCAGCAGCAAAGCGGGCGGATCGAGCGCCATCACCGCCCAGCGCACAGCGCCGCCAGCCGCGCCGATCAATATCAGCACGGTCGGCTGGAAGAACGGCGGCATCCGGCCGGAGATCGCGAACAACACGATCTCGGCGATGACGGCGAGTGCCCACAGCGCGGCGATCGCGCTGCCGTCGAGCCCGGCCGCGCGCCACTGCAGCGCAGAGAAGCCGTAATAAACCGCGTGACTTGACTGGATCAGGCTCGCCGCCGCCAGCACAGCGATGAAAGCGGGATCGCGCAGTAAGGACGTGTGCGGCACGGGTTGCTCGCCCAGCGGCGGCGCGGCGGAGAGCGGCTTGAGCGCCAGTGCCGCCAACGCGCTGATGAGGCAAGCCGCCGCGATCAGCCAGATCAGACCGCGCGGCGACGTGAGATCGGCGGCAAAGCCGGCGAGGAAGGTGCCGAGGATGAAGGCCGCCGAGCCCCACAGCCGCACCGGCCCATAAGCGCGGCCGTGCGCGGTCAGGCCCTTGAGCGCATAGGTCTCCGCCAGCGGCATCACCGGCGTGAGCACGAGCGAGGCGAGCGTATATGTGATGAGGATCGCGCGCGCGCTGTCCGCCAAACCGACGATCACATAACCGGCGGTGCCAAGAAAGCTCGTGGCGATGATCGCCGCGCGCAGGGCTTCGCGCCGGTCGGCCACGCGCGCGACCACGGGTACCGCGATCAGGCGCGCGACGATGGGCGCCGCCAGTACCACGCCGATCATCTGCGGGTCGAGCCCTTTGGCCTTCAGCCAGACCGAAAAGAACGGCAGTTGGATGCCGCTCATCACGAACATGCCGGCGTAGAGCGCCGCCACGCGCGGGGCAAAACCGACCTGAAACTGGCTGAAAGGCCGCATGTCGCTTGGGTTTTTCGTCGAGAACCCGCGGGACGGCGGGCGCGTCTGGCTGGCCGAATCAGGCCGGCTGATTCATAAACGGCCGGTGACGGATTGCCCATGGCGAACGAGCCGCTAGCGCTGGCGATCAGGCCGCCGAACGCGCCCGAAGACGACTATTTCAGGCTTTGCGCGTTGCTCTCGCAAAACGCGCGCGGCCGCGCTTTCCTCGCCGAGCATGCCCGGCGCAGCCGCGCCGCCGACCAGGAGGCGCTGCTCGCCGCCATCACCCGCATCGAGGCGCGGCTCAAGGAGGACGGCTCCGCCGTGCAGCGCCTGCGCGACGATTCGCGCATGCTGGTGACCGCCATCCGCCTCGCCCGCCCGGAGATCGATGCCGCCGGCCCGGCCACCCGCGCGGCGAAGCTCGGCAAGCTCATCGATCTGCTCGAGGACCGCATCGACGCCATGGCCGCGGCACGGCCGGCCGCGCTCACCGCTGACGAAGCGCCCGAGATTGGCGCGACGATGCAGGAGGCGGAGCCCGCGCGCCCCGAGTTCGTCGTAGTGCCGTTGCCGGACGAGCCGGAACTGCCGATCCCCTCGCCGAAGCGTTTCGCCCCGCGCCCGGTGCCCGCGCCGGCGACGATTGCCGTGCGCGAGGCCGCGGTGACGACCGAGGTTGTTGTCGCTCAGTCTGCGCCGCCGCATGCCGTTGCCGCCGCGCGCCCAGCCGATCCGCTCGCCGCCCTCTTGGCGCTGAGCGAGGAGGAGCGGCTCGCGCTATTCAGTTAACGGCTGTCGTCCCCGCAAAGGCGGGCACCCACACGCCGTATCTTCTCGATAGACCGCGGAGTATGGGTCAAGCCGGGATCAGCTTGGCGAACAGGTCCGCGTCCACATTGCCGCCGGATAAGACGCCGACCACCACCTTGCCTTTGACGTCGAGCTTGCCAGCGAGCAGCGCAGCGAGCCCAATGGCGCCGCCCGGCTCGACCACTAGCTTCAATTCCTGGAACGCGTAGCGCACGGCGGCGGCGACTTCGGCATCACTTGCGGCGATGCCGGCGCCAATCAGTTCACGATTGATCGGAAAGGTCAGCTCGCCCGGCGTGTTGCTCATCAGCGCATCGCAGATGGTGCCGCTCATACGCTTGTTGTGCTCGCGCCGGCCGCTGACGAACGAGCGCAGCGTGTCGTCGAAGCCCTCCGGCTCGACGGTGTAGAATTTCGCCGACGGCACGCGCGCCTTGACGCCGAGCGAGATGCCGGCGGCAAGCCCGCCGCCCGAGGCGCCGACCACCACGATCTCCGGCGTGAGCCCGAGCCGATCGAGATCCTCGACGATCTCGCGGCCGATGGTGCCCTGCCCAGCGATGATCAGCGGATCGTCGTAAGGCGGCACCAGCGTCGCGCCGCGCTCGGCGACGATTCGCTTGGCGATCGCCGCGCGGTCCTCGCGGTCGCGGTCGTAGAGCACGACCTCGGCGCCGAGCGCCGCGGTGCGCTCGCGTTTGAGGCGCGGCGCATCGGCCGGCATCACGATCACCGCCGGCATGCCGAGGAGGCGCGCGGCCGCCGCCACGCCTTGCGCGTGATTGCCGGACGAATAGGCCACCACGCCGGCGGCACGCCGCTCGGCGAGAATCGAGGAAATTTTGTTGTAGGCGCCGCGGAACTTGAACGAGCCGGTGCGCTGCAGCGTCTCCGCCTTCAGGAACACGCGCGCGCCCAAGCGCTCGTCGAGCACCGGCGCATTGATCAGCGGCGTGCGCACCGCCACGCCGGCAAGCCGCTTAGCCGCCGTCTCGATATCGTTCGCCGACGGAGCATTGGTCTTGTCGAGGACGCCCATAATGAAAGCGTAGCGCGGGAAACGGGCGCTGTCATGGCGGGGCGAGCCCGCGGTTGACGGCCGAAAGGTAAGCCTTCAGGCCGCTTCCTCTTTCGTGCGCTTGAAGCGTTGCTTAAACCGCGTCAGGCGTTTCAGCTTCTCCGGCATGGGAGCGTGTGTGGCGTTCGCTACATGCTCGAGGAAAATCCGGGCACTTTCTTCCCAGGTCATACTCAGCGCGAAATCGCGGCAGTCGTGGCACGAAAGTTCCACGGCCTCGAGGCAGGCGCGCTTAAGGTCCTCGTCGAGCACGCCGACCGGCGCCTCGCCGATCACGTCGCGCGGGGCGGCGGCGGGAAAGGCCGCCACCGGCACCCCGCTCGCCAGCGCCTCCAGCAGCACCAAGCCGAAGGTGTCGGTGCGGCTCGGAAACACGAAAACATCGGCGGCGGCGTAGATTTCGGCAAGCGCCTCGCCCTCGCGCGCGCCGAGGAACACCGCGTCAGGAAATTGCCGGCTGAGCGCGGCGCGCGCCGGCCCGTCGCCAACCACCACTTTGCTGCCGGGCAAATCGAGCTTGAGAAAGGCCTCCAGGTTCTTCTCCACCGCCACCCGCCCAACGGTGAGGAAGATCGGCCGCGGCAGATCGAGCGCGCCGTTTCGGCGCGGGCGGAACAGGTCCGCGTCGACGCCGCGCTGCCACAGCTTCACATTGCGGAAGCCGCGGCCGGCGAGCTCGCCGGCGAGCGTCGGCGTCGCTGCCAGCACCGCCGCGCCGGCGCTGTGGAAGCGGCGCAGCCAGGTCCAGGTGAGCTCGCAGGTCCATCGCTCCGGCACCGGCAGCCGTTCCGCCAGGTATTCGGGGAAACGCGTGTGCAGGCTGGTGGTGAACGGCAGGCCGCGCCGCATGCAGACGCGGCGCATGGCGTGGCCGAGCGGACCTTCGGTGGCGATGTGGATGGCGTCGGGCCGCACGCGGTCGAGGCGCCGCTCGACCTCGCCGGGCGCCGGCAGCGCCAATCGGATCTCCGGATAGCTCGGCATCGGCAGCGTCCAGAACTCGTCGGGCGCCAGGAACTCGAGCTCGGCGCCGAGCGCGCGTGCCTCGCGGGCGACGTGGCCGAGCGTGCGCACCACGCCGTTGACCTGTGGATGCCACGCGTCGGTGGCGACCAGAATTTTCATGCTGTTGCCCGCCGCTTGATCCGATGCGAAAGCCCGCGTCCGCCGCTCGGACTCATGCGGCCGCCTGCTGGATGCCGTCGACGACCTCTTCCGCCGCCGGCTCGATGTCGTGGCTCGCGCGCGACCAATCGATGATCTCGAACGTGCCATCGCGGTGCTCGACCACCGCCGTGCAGCTTTCCACCCAGTCGCCGCAATTGATGTAGCGCAGGCCGAAGTCGTCGTGCATGGCGGCGGTGTGGATGTGGCCGCAGATCACGCCGTCGACCTGATGATGCTTGGCCTCGGTGGCGAGCGCCTTCTCGAAGGCGCCGATATAGTTGACCGCGTTCTTCACCTTCAGCTTGGCCCACTTCGACAGCGACCAATAGGGCGCGCCGAAGATGCGGCGCAGCGCGTTGAACAGGCGGTTGGCGGTGAGCGCGAAGTCGTAGGCCTTGTCGCCGAGCAGCGCGAGCCAACGCGCCTGCGTTACCACCAGATCGAAGATGTCGCCGTGCACGACCAGATAGCGGCGGCCGTCGGCGCCTTCGTGCACGGTGTTCTCCACCACCTCGATGCCGCCGAAGTGAGTGCCGTAATAGCCGCGCAGGAATTCGTCGTGGTTGCCGGGGATATAGATCACGCGCGAGCCCTTGCGGCCTTTGCGCAAGAGCTTCTGCACCACGTCGTTGTGCGGCTGCGGCCAGTACCACGACGAGCGCAGCGCCCAGCCGTCGACGATGTCGCCGACCAGATAGATGGTGTCGGCCTCGTGGTGGCGCAGGAAGTGGAGGAGCTTATCGGCTTGGCAGCCGCGCGTGCCGAGATGCACGTCGGAGATGAAGAGCGCGCGAAACCGTCGCGTGTCTGTCACGATGGGGCAAGCTTTCTGCCGTTGCTCATGAGCAAGCGCATAACAAATTCGCGTCTCGCTTTTATGACAGCGGCGTTTACCATTTGGCGATGTTTGGGATTACGCGGCGGCCACTTGCGGTTCCAGGCGGCGGAACCGTACCAGAGTATAGACGCCGAACGGCGGAACCTTGCGCCGCTCGATCAATTCGGCGCCGCCGTGGTTCTGCGCCCAGGCGGCGAGACGGGCGAACGGGAACTCCGGGCGCAGGCCGAGCGCGCGCGCCTTTTGCGCGAGCAGCCGCTCGATCGCGGCGGCAAGCCCGCGCTCCGAGTAGAGATGGCTGACCAGGATGATCTGCCCGCCGGGCTTCACCACGCGCGCGCATTCCGACAGCACGCGCTCGGGATCCTCGACCAGGGTGATGACGAATTGGCCGACCACGCAATCGAAGCTCGCGTCGTCATAGCGCAGATTGTGCGCGTCCATCACCGCCAGTCCCTTGACGAAGGGATATCGGCCGCTCGCCGCGCGCATGCGCGCGCGCGCAATCATCGGCTCGGAAATGTCGATGCCGGTGATCTCGGTCGATGCATCGTAGTCGTCGAACGACAGCCCGGTGCCGACACCAATCTCAAGGATGCGCCCGCCTACTTCGCGGGCCGCGCAGGCGGCGGCGCGGCGGCCGTTGAGGAACACCGGCCCGCAGAGCACATCATAGACCGGCGCCCAGCGCGCATAGGCTTTTTCCATCACTTGTTTGTCCGGATCGCGCAGCATGGCCCCCTCACGAATCGATGTCACTGTCGTTCGGATCGGGGTAGCAAGCGAGTACGACAGTTCAGCGACACGTGCCGGCGCTCCGGCGCCCGGGAGGGCCAAGGCGGTGCCCTTGACCTGCACGTCGCGATCATGACACTCGCGCGCCGTCAGACGTCATACTACGAGGAAGCCATGGATCTCGGAATTGCCGGCCGCAAGGCCATCGTTTGCGCGTCCAGCCGCGGGCTGGGCAAAGCCTGCGCACGCGCGCTCGCGGAAGCCGGTTGCGAGGTGGTGATCAACGGCCTCGATGCGAAACGGCTCGAGGCGACCGCCGCCGAAATCGCCGGCGCTACCGGCGCCAAGGTGATCCCGGTCGCCGGCGACGTCGCCGCGGCGGACGGACAAAAGGCGCTGCTCGCCGCCTGTCCCGCGCCCGACATTCTGATCAACAACAATGCCGGTCCGCCGCTGCGCGATTTCCGCGAGCTCACCCGCCAGCAGATGGTCGACGGCGTCATCGCCAACATGATCGTGGCGATCGAACTGATCCAGAAGGTGATTGAGCCGATGCGCGCGCGCAAATTCGGCCGCATCGTCAACATCACCTCGGGCTCGGTGAAGATGCCGCTGGCCGGCCTCGACCTGTCGTCGGGCGCGCGCGCGGGGCTCACCGCCTTTCTCGCCGGTGTGGCGCGCACAGTCGCAGCCGACAACGTGACCATCAACCATATGCTGCCAGGCGCCTTCGACACCGACCGCTTGCGCAGCACGCTGAAGAAAGCCGCCGAGCAGAAAGGCGTTAGCCTCGAGGAGGCCGCCAAGGCGCGCGCCGCCACCGTGCCCGCGCGCCGCTTCGGCAATCCGGCCGAATTCGGCGCAGCCTGCGCGTTCTTATGTTCTACGCACGCCGGCTATATCACCGGACAGAATTTGCTGATCGACGGCGGCACCTTCAACGGCGCCTTCTGACACACCGTTGAGGCCGACAAGAAATAAAAAGGCCGGCATCGCTGCCGGCCTCGAGATGTTGCGCTCTGTGCGCTCTTATTTCGAAAACGGCGAAACGAGTGGCGAGCCCGGCGCGTCGAAGCGGATACTCAAACCGACGGAAATGATGTCAATGTGCGGCTCGGTGTTACCATTATAGACGATCGGCACCAAGGGATTATACCAGGGATTGCCCGGTCCGACGGCGATCGACGTATCGCGCACGAAGATGTGCGAATAGGCGGCGTGCAGCGACATACCTTTCATGACCTCGTAGGTCATGCCGCCCGAGACCCAGAAGCGGTCGTTGTCCGGCAGGCGCGGCGTGCGCACATCGTCGGTGATCGGCGAAATTTCATAGCCAACGCCGGCGCGCAAGGTGGCATGCTCGGTCCACTGGTATTCGCCGCCGAGCGCAAAGAACCAGCCGTCCTGGTACTGGAAGGGGAGCGTCACCGGCAAACCGATGATCGTCGCCGGCGCGCCGCTCGACTGCTCGATGGTCGAGGTGCCGATGCGGCTCCAGTTCGACCACTCCACCGTGCCGAGCAGGGTCCAGCGCGGATCGAGACGCTGCCGCAGGCTGAGCGTGACGACGTCCGGCAGGTTCAGCGTCGTGCTGACGTCGCCCGGTGTCGAGCCGAACGCCGGCGTGAATGGGGGGCCCGGGGGCAGTTGCATCGTGCCGCTGATCTTCTGGTTGATCTGCGAGCGATAGCCGAGACCGATGGTGGTGGTCGGCGTCGGCGTCACGGTTAGACCGGCGGTGAAACCAAAGCCCCAGCCGTTGCCATAAATATCCGTCTCATTGCCGAGCCCCGTCGCCAGACCGGTGGCGAGATCGGCCCTGGCGTATTCGATCTGCACGCCGACGCCGATACTGAGCCAGTTGTTGACGCGATAGGCGATCGTCGGCACCGCGTTATAGGTGTTCAACGTGGTGGCGCCGGCATAATTACGGCCCGCCCAGGCGTCGGGGAACTGCACCGACAGGCCGAACGGTGCGTTGAATGACAAGCCGAGCCAGAGGTCCGGATTGAGCTGCATGGACATGTAGCTGCCCGGGACGAAGGCGAGTGCGGCGCTATTGCCGGCACCGCCCAGCGGCGGGCTCAGCGTGCTGCCGGCGCCCACCGAGTGTTCGGCGTAGGGGAGGATACCGGTGAAGGTCATCGAGCTCTGGGTGCCCGGGAATTGGGTCAGCACTGCTGGATTCCAGAACATCGAGGACAGGTCGCCGCCGGCCGCGATGCCCGCGAAAGACGATCCCTGCCCGTAGGCACTCTGTTCGCGAATGGCGAAACCGCCCGCGTTCGCCGCGCCGGTTGCGGCAACAAACGCGACGCCGCAGCACGCCAATAGAACAGCCCTCATTGTACGAAATGACATCGCACACCCCCATGGCCTCTGCGCCTTGTCTGACCGGCGCATTCGAAGGCACATGGTGCCCGCGGAGTCGGCTTCCGACAATGGCCGATTGCGAATTCGCCGCCTTTGACGGCCACTTTGCACAAATTTTAGCTCAATGTGACAACTGCGCCACAACCCGCCGAGGGGTGCGCGCTATCCCGCCTCTGCGAAAAATCTGTCGTGAATTCAAAGTGTTATAGAGGACCACGGGACGGGAAAGCACCGCCTCACGGATTGAAGAAGACGCCCAGCCGCGTACCGGTTCTCCAGATCACATGACACGGCACCTTGAGACGATCGCTCTTCACCACCAACACGAAATTGTCCGGAATGCCGATCTGGCTGGCAACTTCCAGACAGGCGCCGATCGGCGAGAGATTGCGCACGCGGCAGTCGACGCCACCGGCCCGGTTGAAATTGATGCTGCCGGCTTTCAACGTCCTGTGGCGCTGAACCTTTCGTCTTTCCTCCATCGCTGCCTCCCTCGTTACCGGCAATCCCGCGCCTCCGCGCCAGCCTGCCGATGCTAAGGTCAGACGGTTCGACCAACGTCGCGATCTTACTCCACACGGTTTAGCCGACGGTGAAACTGATCGTCGAAATGCGACTGTTCACGGTGGCATTTGCTAACCATGTGGCGGCGGGCGGACACCGCTTTTCCGCTGAAGGCGTAACATTTTATCTGCAATTTACGGAATGTGAGCCGTCCTGAGGGCTACTATTGGATAAGATGATGGCACGAGAATCCGCAGCGCCATGGTGCATTGGTTAATGAGCGACTGCCGTCTATTCGGCTTCGACGCGCAGAATTGGATGTGGGTGTTTCCCGGCGTCCTCGTGCTCTATGCCGCCGTGCTCACGCTCATTCGCGCGCGGCGCGCGAACCTACACCGCTAGCGCGGCTTCCCGTTTGCGGCCATAATCGGGTCATGGCCGAACGACCTTGCAAACCCGGCGCCGATGTCAAAGCGATCTGGCAGTTGCTGCTGCCGGACATACCGTTTCCTGCCTGCGGTGCGCGAGAGGACGCCGGCGAGGTGCAGGAAGATCGGCTGCAGGCCGATGCAAAGCGCCGCGATGAACCGCACAGTTAGGCGGCGAAGGACGACAAAGCCTGCTTCAATTGAACCGGCGCAACGGGCGCAGGCGCGCGACGTTGGCAGAAGCCCCCATTGCCCCTGCCCTTGCGCCAGCGCATGTTCCGTTCCGCCCCAGCGCTTGCATCATCCGGAAATGTGGGAATTTCACAAACGATCACGCAACGAAACGCGTTGCTGTTCAAGAATAGACATCTTCAGGGACACACTATGAAACTCGTCCGCTATGGCGCGCCCGGCCGCGAGAAGCCCGGCATCATCGATGCCGACGGCAAGATCCGCGATCTCTCGCGCGTGGTGAAGGATATCGACGGTGAGATGCTCGCCGCCCGCGGCCTCGCCAAGATTAGGAAGACCAATCTCAAGCGCCTGAAAGTGGTCGGCGGCCGACCGCGGCTCGGCCCCTGCGTCGGCCATGTGCGCAACTACATCGCCATCGGTCTCAATTATGCCGACCACGCCGCCGAATCCGGCGTACCCGTGCCGAGCGAGCCGGTGGTGTTCAACAAGGCGCCCTCGTGTATCTGCGGGCCAAACGACAACACCATGCTGCCAAGGGGCGCGAGCAAGCTCGACTACGAGTGCGAGCTCGCCATCATCATCGGCAAGCGGGCCCGTTACCTGGCAAAGGAGAAGGCGATGGATGCGGTCGCCGGCTATTGCCTGGCCAACGACGTGTCGGAGCGCGCCTTCCAAATGGAGCACGGCCAGACCATCTGCAAAGGCAAGGGTGCCGAAACCTTCGGCCCGCTTGGTCCCTGGTTCGTCACCAGGGACGAGATCAAGGATCCGCAGAATCTCACGATGTGGACAACCGTCAACGGCGAGAAGCGCCAGCACGGCAGCACCAAGACCATGGTATTCGATGTGGCGTACCTGGTCTGGTACCTCTCGCAGTTTTTCGTGCTCGAGCCAGGCGACGTGATCGCCACCGGCACGCCGCCAGGCGTGGCCTTGGGGCTAAAGCCAGCGCCGGTCTATCTGAAGGCCGGCGACGTGGTCGAACTCGGCATCGAGGGGGTCGGCGCGCAGCGGCAGAAGATCGTCCCGTTCAAGGCGTGAAACTTGCCGCAACGCCTCTGCGCGTGGAAGGCGTTGCAGCGCCGATCGTACAATTTGCGGTTAAGCCTGCGCGGCTGCGCGCATGACGTTATGAGTTTCCACATCTATGCGGACGCTGCGACGTGAATGCAGAATACTTTGCCGATTGAACGTGCCAGTCTCCCCGCACAAATGCTTTTATTGCATTACCGAGAAACGGGCGGCCATCTGCCGCTTGACCTCGGGCAAGCGTGCGGCGATGCCGACAAACGCAAGATGCGACGATGACGTGAGGGCCCGAACCATGGCGCAAGGCAAGCCTTTGACGGCCGTTCGCGGAATTGTCGACGTTCCGGTGACGCCGTTCACGCCGAACAACGAGGTCGACCTCGACACCTTCGGCGGCGTGATCGAATTCCTGCTGCGGCACAACGCATCCTCGCTCTGCATCAATCTGCATCTCGCGGAATCGCTCAATCTGACGCTGCGCGAGCGCAAGCTCCTGGCCAAGGCCGCGGTGGAGGTCAGCGCCGGCCGCGTGCCGGTTATCGTGCATGTGAGCACGCCGGGCACCGACCAGGCGATCGAGCTCGCCCGCCATGCCGAACAGGTCGGCGCCGACTGCGTGATGGCGATCGCGCCCTATTACTGGAAGCCGTCGCAGGAACAGCTTTACGACCATTTCGCCGCCATCATCTCGGCGACCGCGCTGCCGTTCATCGCCTACAATTCGCCCACCATCATGGATGGCGTCGGCATTGCGCCGGCGACGCTCGTCGCCTTGATGCAGCGCTTCCCGCAATTCATCGGGCTAAAAGAGGCGAGCCACAACTGGGAGAAATATCTCGAGCTCGGCCGCGCGGCGAAGACGGTGCGCGCCGATTTCGGCCTGTTCGTCGGCACCGAATGGATGCTGCCAAGTCTGACGCTCGGCGGCACTGCCTGCATGTCGGTGTTCGGCGGCATCGCGCCGCGCTTCGTGCGCGCGCTCTACGAGGCGACCACCGGCGGCCAGCTGAAAGAGGCGCTTGCGCTACAGTACAAATTCTCCGAGCTTTATCAGATTGCCAAGGTCGAATACCCGGCGCCGACCAAGGCGATGTGGGAGATCATGGGACGACCGGTCGGGGCGCCGCGCCTGCCCAACCGCCCGCTCTCGGCGGAACGGAAAAAGCAGATCAGGTCCACGCTCGAGACGCTCGGGCTCTTCGATACCGAACCGCACGGCTGGTAGCGGTCCGGTTGCGCGTAGCGGATGCAGACGAAGGCATCGGCCATGTCGCCCAAAAGCAAACAAAGACTTCGTGCGCACACGCAAACTGGGGAGATGGCAATGAGAAAGTTACTGACGGCGGCGATGATCGCGGCCGGGTTCTTGAGCGTCACGGCAGCACCTTCGCTCGCGCAGGAATGGCCGACACGCGGCACGATCCGCATGATCGTTCCCTATCCGGCCGGCGGCGGCACCGACGTGGTCGCCCGCATCGTGGCGAAATACCTGTCGGAGCGACTGCACCAGACCATCATCGTCGACAACCGCGGCGGCGCCAACGGCCAGGTCGGCCTGCAGGCGCTCAAGCAATCGCCGCCGGACGGCTACACCATGGCGATGACCTCGGATTCACCGATGACGGTCAATCCATGGGTGTACAAGAATCTGCCCTACAATCCGATGAAGGATTTCATCCACGTCACCTCGGTGATCCGCCTGCCGTCGCTGCTCGCCGTGCATCCGTCGCTGCCGGTGCACAACATCGCCGAGTTGATCAAGCTCGCCAAGGAGAAGCCCGGCACCATCAACTACGCCTCGGCCGGCGTCGGCAACTTCAGCCATCTTGAGGCGGAGCTGTTCGCGCAGGCCGCCGGCATCAAGCTCGTGCATGTCCCCTACAAGGGCACCGGACCGTCCTCGCTCGGGCTGATCTCCGGCGAGGTGCAGATGTCGTTCAACAACGTGTCGACGTTGTGGCCCTACGTGAAGGAAAAGAAGATCGTGGCGCTCGCCGTCTGCGAGCCCCAGCGCATGCCCGACCTGCCGGACATTCCGGCCATCGCCGAGACCATCCCCGGTTTCGAGATGGCGCCGTGGGTCGGCATCATCCTTCCGGGCGGCGTGCCCAAGCCGATCGTCGACCGGCTGACCAAGGAAATCCTCGAGGTAATGAAGAACCCGGAGGCGGTGAAGACGTTCAAGGAACAGCAGCTCGCGGTGATGACGCTGCCCGGCGAGCAGTTCACCGCGCTGATCAAGAAGGATTCCGACAAGTGGGAAAAGGTGGTGAAGACCGCGAACATCAAGATGGATTGATGGGCGTGTAGCCCCACACTTGAAATCCTGCACATGAAAAAACCCGGGTTCACGCCCGGGGCTTCGTCATTTCCTGGCTCTGGATTCCGGGTTCGCGGGCTAAATGCCCGCCTGCAGGAGCTTCATGGCGTCCTCTTCCGACACCTGCATGCCGACGTCGCGCAGTATTGGTTCACCGAGTCTATCCTTAAGCCTTGCCCATCACGATCTCCGCTGGCGGCTGGCCGCGTCTCCTCACTCGGACCAATCTAGTGGTGAAGGTAATATCTCGTGATGAGATTGAGCTGAACGAACACAAGAACCATGATCGCGTTGCACGCCCACGCCACGGTCAGCGTGCGCGCCAGCATGCCCCAGAACTTTTCCTGGGTGTTATTCGCGCAGCGCCACACGGACACGAGGATCCAGGCAGTGTAGGCGGCAAAGCAAGGCACCAGCATCTGACGCAGCGCGACGCGGTCGAGACAAAAGCCGAGCACGTACAACACGATCAATACGCCGCTCGCAGCGACGCCATAGATCCAGAATATTTTCCACAGCGGCTCTTCACCGCGCCACGCGCGCATTTCGGGCGCGAAGAACGCAGCAAAGAATGCGGCCAGCCTTGATCTGCCCATGGCTTCACGCCTCGTGGTGCGCCGATCGCCGGCGCGGCAAGCTTGCGGACGAGCGCGCTTGGGCCCGCCGGCCCGGCTGCCGCGCCGCCGCCAGCGCATTCGCCTTGAACACGAGCGCCCTTTGCAGCGACGCGCGCGACCGCACTAGGTCCGCCAAACTATGCCTGTCGAGCACCGTCAGGAAGGCGTCGCGCGCATCGCCAAGCACGCCGCGCAGCACGCAGCCTGGAAAAATCGCACAGGAAACGTCGTCCAGATCAAAGCAGGGCACCAACGCCATATCGGGTTCGGTGCGGCGCACCACGTCGCCCAGCACGATGTCCTGCGGCCGCCGCGCCAGCCGCAGCCCGCCGCCCTTGCCGCGAACCGTTTCGACGTAGCCGGCGAGACCGAGCTGATGTGCCACCTTCATCAGGTGGTTTTTCGAGATTCCATAAGCCTTGGCGATCTCCGCGATGGTGGCTAGCTCCTCGCCCCTGACCGCGAGGAACATGAGTACGCGCAGGGAGTAGTCCGTATATACCGTCAGTCGCATCTTGAGCCCTTGTCGGTCGCATGGCTGACAATCCCTATAACATGCATTTAGCATATTGCTTTCGTCCTGCAATAATGTATTCTATATACATCTTATCGGACGGGTGCAACGATGATGCACAATGACATCCTGTCGGCGTTGAAGACGGTGATCGATCCCGAACTCGGCATCAACATTGTCGATCTCGGGCTGGTCTATCACGCTGAGCGGAATGCCAACGGCATCGATATCGCGCTGACCATAACAACGCCCGCTTGCCCGCTCGGCGAGATGATAAGCGAGGAAATCAAGCTCGTGCTGCGCCGCCGCTTTCCCGAGGTCTCCGAAGTGCGGGTTGAAATCGTCTGGGACCCGCCCTGGTCGCCCGAACTGATGAGCGAGGAATCGCGCCGGCAACTCGGCATAACTTAAGGGAAGCAGTGTTTTCGTTCAAAGAGGAGGCAAGCCATGAGCGTCCAGGTCATCGATGTCCGCACGATCATGCCGCGCGAGCGGCATCCGCTGATCTTCGACACGTTCCACGACCTCGAGCCGGGGCAGAATTTTGTCCTAGTAAACGACCACGACCCGAAGCCGCTCTATTACCAGTTCAAGGCCGAATACGATGGCGCTTTCGGCTGGGATTACTTGGATCAGGGCCCCGATGTCTGGCGCGTCCGCATCAGCCGGACCGCCTAGAGCGGGCGGCTCGCTCCGCGCGGCGGCGGAGCCGGAGACATGGCGTCGATTGCATTTCATCCCGCTCGCCGCCGGAGCGGGATCGTTCCTCGTCGGCGTGTGGGTCGGCCTCGCGCGGCTTGGCCTCGCGCTGCCAGGGAGCGCCGACCTCGCCGCCTTTCACGGCGCGCTGATGATCAGCGGCTTTCTCGGGACGGTGATCGCCCTCGAACGTGCGGTGGCGATCGGGTGCTGGTGGGCCTATGCGGCGCCGGTGCTGGCCGCAATTGCGGCGGGCGCGCTCATCGCCGGCGCACCGGCTATCGCCGCCAGCCTCTTCCTGCTAGCCAGTATTTTCCTCACGTTCAATTCGGCCTTCGTGGTCGCGCGTCAGCCTGCGCTGTTTACCGTGGTGCTGACCGTTGCCGCCGCCTGCTGGGTGGCCGGCACGCTGGCATGGATGCATGGAACCCCGGCGGGCGGCATTACCGGCTGGTGGCTCACGTTCCTCGTCCTGACCATCATCGCCGAACGGCTTGAACTCAGCCGTTTGCTGTCGCCGCCGCGAGCGAGCCAATGGATGTTCATCGCCGCGGTCGCGCTGATCTTGCTCGGCGCGGCGCGCGGCGAGTTTGCCAGCGCGGCCGCGCCCTTGGCGGGCATCGGGCTGCTCGCGGCGACCGCATGGCTGCTTCGGTACGACATTGCTAGGCGCACCATCCGTCTTGCCGGACTGGCGCGCTTTTCGGCGGCCTGCATTCTCGCCGGCTATCTCTGGCTCCCGGTCGCCGGCGCCTTGCTGCTGGTCGTGCCGCCTGCCGCCGCAGCGTTTTCCTACGATGCCATCGTGCATGCCATCGCCATCGGATTCGTGTTGTCGATGATCTTCGGACATGCGCCGATCATTCTGCCGGCGGTGACTGGTTTACGCGTCCGCCACGGCGCGGCGGCTTACCTAGCGCTTGCGCTCCTGCATTTGTCGGTGGCGCTGCGCGTCGCCGCCGATCTGTTCGAATATGTTGACCTGCGCATGGCGAGCGGTCCGACAACTGTGCTGGCGTTCGCGGGATATGCGGCAAGCCTCCTCGTCGCATCGCGAAAATAACGCCGGCGCGCTTTATCCGGGTCGCTTCGCGCTGGCAGCTCTTGGCCCTCCTCTCAACAAAAAATGCCCCGGGACGCCACGTCCCAGGGCTTCGTCATTTCGTGGCCCTCGACTCCGGGTTCGCGGGCCTTCGCCCGCGCCCCGGAATGACAGCAGATAGTTCGCGGCGCTCGCCGGAGCCCTACTCCGCCGCCAGCTGCCCCATGCCGAGCGTAGCGCGGGCGAGGTCGCGGAATTCGGCGTGCGTGAGCATCTTCTTGTTCTTCAGCGAGTGCAGCTTCACCGCCTGCAGCACCTTCATGGCGTCCTCTTCCGACACCTGCATGCCGACGTCGCGCAGCCACTGGTTCACCGAGTCTATCCCAGAGCCCTTGCCCATCACGATCTCCGCCGGCGGCTGGCCGACCGCCGACCAGCGGATTGGGAACAGCTCGGTCGCGTTCTTCTCGCCGCAGTTCTTGAACCACGAGGCGATGATGCCCGACTCGATCTGGTAGAG
>Ga0187771_10000167_pt1 | contig 35253 bp, 33 predicted proteins | sample 0116_SJ02_MP15_1_FD_133139 | JGI IMG/M metagenome (GOLD analysis project Ga0187771, IMG submission 133139) | Tropical peat soil microbial communities from peatlands in Department of Meta, Colombia - 0116_SJ02_MP15_10_MG | ecosystem: Environmental > Terrestrial > Soil > Wetlands > Peat | place...
GGGTGGCTGCGTACGTCGACTACCGACGAAATGGTATAATGAGACAAAACTGCGATGAATTCGTGCAGAGATCGATTTGAATGCCCTATCGAGTAAGTCACAGTCATCGCAACTGGTCGTACTACTTGCCGCGCAATAAAGAATCTTTGTGTTCGCGCTTAGACGGGGTTACGTGCCGCAAGGTGTAGGCATTGCGGACGAATTTCCATGTAGAGTTTTTTGGCAGTTAAAGAGCGAGCAAACGTTATATTCTGTAGCCTCATTTCCAATGCGTATCTAAACACGCGCAAAATCCTCCACGGAGTTGTGATAGCGGCTCTACTTCGCTCCGAAGGGGATTTGGGGTGGCGGGACGAATATGAAGATTCCGAACACTGAGGCTAACAAAAAAAGCTGTATTTGCGACAAAGGGGATTGTCCAACGTACAACCAAAATGTGCTAAGTGATACGCTTTTTTGCGCTATCGGCAAAAGTCCGAAAAGTGTGCAGCGCGTGAAATGTCCGTGCGACGTATGCCCTGTATGGGCGATGTTCGATCTCTCTGAAGCGTACTATTGTATAGAAGGCGAAGCTAAGGAGTGACCGCATCTAAAAACGCACGCAAACCTGTTCCGTTGGCAATTGGGCACCCAAAAAGTCCCACAGACGGTTGGTGGCAGAGCGATTATTGCGTTTCCGCGTGACGCCGTGCGTTCGGAAAAACAAAAAAAGAGCTCCTCACCTTTAAGGAGCTCTCTTCACCCCAACGGTGCGACTGTTCTCTTATACATCTCGTTTAAGACTTCAGCGAGGCCTGCGTAAATCGCCGAAAGTCCGGTGAGGATCCCTTCATATCCGGCGATTTGGGTAAGGGTTGCATTCCCTGTGATCTCGGCGATTGCTAGGAGGAAGAACAGCACAGTGAGCAGGCCAAGCACAACCTGCAACGCCCGCGTTGTTTTGAGCGCCCCAAAGAACATGACCAACGTAAAGAGCCCCCACATCGCAAAGTAGGCGGCCATTCCTGTCGCACTCGTTACATCCGCGAGTCCTAGCTTCGGGAGCACCAGAAGGGTCACAAGGCTCAGCCAGAAAAGCCCGAAAGATAGGAATGCGGTCATCCCGAACGTGTTGTTCTTCTTCCATTCCATGATTCCAGCGATAACTTGAGCAAGCCCTCCGTAGAAAATCCCCATCGCCAGGATCATCGAGCCCAGCGCAAAGTACCCTGCGTTGCTCAGGTTAAGCAGTACAGTCGTCACACCGAAGGCCGTCAGTCCTAGCGCCGCAGGATTTGCGGTAACGTCCAGATTTTTGACCTGAGTGACGTCAATGCTTTCAGATTCAGTCGTCATATTTGTTTATTCTCCGTTGTTCGTCGTTGCGGGTGCATGGTCATTCTGCGAAGGAACTTCATCGAGGGATTTGCCGCAAACACCATCGGGAAGGCAGAGATTGTTTGAAAAAAGTTTAACACCAACAAACCGCGGCTGCGTCCGTTGGCCAAAGCCTTAAGAGAGGACACTTGAGCCCTCTTTTCGAGCAAACGCAGCCTAGACATTTATCGATGAACGATCCGATGCAAGAAGTCTGAGCCATCTTTTTGGGCCCATTTCCAGATCATGTGCCGCTTTTCGAGCGATTTCGATTTATCACTATTAATAATTAATATAAAAATCTTTGCTTTTGTAAAGCTGAAAAATGGTGTCTTTGCAGTAATCACCACATTGAGCGGCGAGTCTCAATTCGTGCGCAAGGCTCCATGGTCAGATTGCCTTGCTGGATGCCGCCAAGTTTTAGCTCAATGTACGTCGAATCTCAGAAGGGGACATTGCTCTCGCGATCAGAAATGACCAAGAGTGCTCTGGAGTGGTTGCCCCTCAAGTTCTGAATCTTTGTAGTCGAAGTAGTTCAGGATTCTTCCGACCGGTGGAAGAATCTGGTTTTTGACGTAGTATTCAACGTCTATCTCTCGTTCTTGCCCTTCGGTGTCTACCAGTTTGCCCTGCTGCTCGGTAAACATCTCGGCGGGATACGATCTGTCGCCGATCGATCCGCCCCCCTTCATCACGAGATAACCAATCTTCGCACCTACGTCCGCTGCCAGGCCGTACTCTTTCGCTCGCTTTGCGGCTCTTACGTGGGCCTGGACGGATTCGTAGCTCGTAATTTTTTTAGTCAGCGTCTTGTAGATGACGAGTTTCGCAAGCGGAATCTCCGCAGCTCGCAAGCGCTTAATTGTGTTTGTGACAAGTTCGGCCGCGGCTTTCGGATCTCGTTTTTCTAGAATGATTCTAATTACATCTGATTGCAGCTCTTTTGCGAGGGCGCACCAATCACCTCGTCGCACCTCAAGGCCTTTAACAACAATGGCCCCATCCTCAGTGATTCCGGCGTAACGCTTCTTCTTCTCGGTGAAAAAGATAGCCTTGTAATGCTCCTGCACATCCAGCCTTATAGGATATATTGTCGAAAGTTCCTCGATAAACGCGCGGACTCTTTCGATTAGCGCATCTCCCATTATACTCGCCTTCTCCTTGTCCTATTTTTTAAGATTAGAGTTCAGGTTTTACGTGCCTTGCTAGCAACCCAAGTTTGACACTTTGCCGTTTCGTGCTGTTAGTGCCTGTATCCTAGATTATTTGACTTCACATGTCTGTTCCCAGGCTCTTCTTCAGTTTGCTATGTCTTTGACCGAATAGATGAGCTCAAAATGACTGTTACTCGGGTCACTGCTAAGGTCGAAGCGCACCATTACATCTGTGTTACGTCTCGTTCTTCAGCTTTACAAAAAGACTATCTGTATCGCCGTAGATTACCTCTAGACCGTGTTTTTCTGCCCGGTCGATTGCCTCTTGTATGATGTTGCGCCCCCACGCCGTCGTTGCTTCGGCGCATTCCCGGCGGTACCACTTTGCGGCGTGCCATCCTGTGTAGCCATAGAAAGCGTTAGTCAGAATCTTGATTGCACTTTGGTGAATATCGAGGATTGTATAGTCGTTGGACGTTTTGTCAGTTCGATGCATCTGTTCTCTGACTTTTTTTCTTCGTTCAATCAGGCTTGTGAGGATCAGTTTAAAGAAGCCGTCTGGATATTTCCTAAACCTATACTGGGTTCCTGGGGCCTCATAGAATTCTGTTGCCTGGTCGCTTGGAGATAACACGGTGTCTGGAGAAATGTTGTAACTTATCATTATGGACGGGTACATAGACGAAAAATCCAGACTGAGAACATCTTCGTGTACGCCAGGCTTCGGAAATAAGACAAAACCTCCTGCGTAGCTCCCGGTACCGCCTGCTTTTGCAGGTACAATTTCATCTATCTTGCATGCCTCGGCGATCAATAGCGACTCGACTTGACGGCCGCGCCCCATTCGTGACACGTCATCGATTGGCTGCTTAACAATTCGTGCAAATTCAAACTGCAAAGGCAGTAGCCGCTCAGCGACTCCCCACGTGCTAATCACGTCCGCTTCAGCGTACTCAAAAAGCTCTGCCCTGAGCTTGCTATCGTTCCAATATCGGGCCATGTCCCACCCCGGGACCTGCACACGATCCGCCTTCCGCATCACCCCCATGTAGTCGGCGACGTTATCCAGCGTTTTGACGCTAATCTCACTGATATCCCGTTTCGCCACCTTGTATAAGTCGACATTGCTACGCCCGAAAATGCTAACCTCCTTGACGCCGCCGCCGGCAGTGAACTTCGCTGGGCTTCCATCTCGCCCGACAGTCAGACGCATCTTGAAGCGTTCTGCCCGTGTTTTCAAATATTGCCAATCAAATTCGTCCGTATTGTAGCCGACAATAACGTCAGGGTCGAAATCGCGTACGAATGAGACGAAGTCTTCGATGATTTGCCTGTCGTCTTTCTCTTCATCAATCGAAACTAAGCTTGTTTGATCACGACCCGTGGCTATTGAAATGATAATAATCGGATCTTTGCTCGCAATCGGAACGCCGCCATGGCTTAGCATTTCGCAATCGAAGGCCATCATTTTTAGATCGGGATTATTCCCGTGCTGGTCCGACGCTATATGATCGATGTCAATGGCGAAGGAAAAATGTGCATCTTCGCGTTCGCGCCCGTCGACAATGACCTGATCCATCGGAACGAGTTCACGGTCAATGATGTAGCGAACGGCGAATAGGATGTCGGCCTCTCTGACGCTTATGCCGAGATCAGCTACCTTTTCGCGTAATATCGGCACGTGTTGCGGATGATTTACAAAGACTTTGAGCGCGTCGATAGGCTGTCCAAAATCTCGCCGCACTACTCGTTCGACGCGATTTGGCTTGATCTGCTCGCCAGACCGCATCGACACCACAGACAGAATGGCATCTTCGTCGTCAGTTACTGCATAAAAATACGGCTCAAAATGAGGATCGTAGCCGACAATATTGTGACTCAGCTCGTCCTTCAGCCATAAACGAATGACTGCACGTCCATCCACTGTTACATAGTCCGCATCGAGCAGAAAACATCTCAGCCGCATCAATGAACGAAAGTTGTCGATGCTACATAAAAATGCCGCGGCACCGCTGAGCTCTAAAAGAAGGAGTCCATTTCTTTGATATCGAGATCCTCTTTGCTTATTGCGCCATCGTCTAAAATCGATCGCCGTATCAACACCGTCGTATCTGCTCGAATCGCGAGCGCGATGCAGTCGCTCGGGCGCGCGTCCAGCTGTTTCTCAGTTCCGTTGACCTTTATCGAGAGTTGGGCATAGTAAATTCCCTCATCTACGTCGTCTATCACCACAGTGACAATGCTCGCGTCGAAATTCTCGAGTATCGACATTATCAGGTCGTGTGTCATGGGGCGTGACGGCACTTCCCCGTGTAGCGCCGCGTTTATTGAGATTGCTTCAGAGATCCCGATATAGATAGGAAGGAAACGACGCCCATCATCGGTCAACAGCACGACTGGCGTGTGTCCCGTGGTCGTGCTGACCATGTAGATCCCTTTGACCTCAACAGGGGTCACCTCATCTCCCATCATTTACACCAATACTGTAGCTGTATATTAAACTGACTGCCGTTAATTGCGCGCGTCACTGTCTACAAGAACGCGAACGCAGCCTGTGGCGAGTCGTTTTGATTCGTGCAGGATTTGCCTATGAGCCAGATGATTCCATGTTCGCACGCCAGTAAACCCGAGCAACGCGCTTTTGCGCCACGCATCGAAAAACTTGGAAATGTGCTACGACCTAATATACGTTGGGATACACATCACGAAAGCGCATATAATAGGATTCATCAGTCGCCTTTCTTATCCAGTACATGAAACGAATTATCATAATTGATTACGGTCTCGGCAACTTAAGAAGCGTGACTCGCGGGCTTGAGCGCGCGGGGGCCCAGGCGACAGTCACAGCAGGGGCTCGCCAACTCGCTTCTGCTGATGGCTTGGTGCTTCCAGGAGTAGGGGCTTTTACGAGCGGCATGCGCAATATCGAAGATAAAAAACGAGCGCTACTGCGGGCAGTAGCTGAAGGTACGCCAGTTCTAGGAATCTGTTTAGGAATGCAGATGCTGCTCACCGAGAGTGATGAAGGTCACGCTGAAAAAGGGCCGGTTGGAGGCCTGAATCTCCTTGACGGGCACGTTAGGAAGTTCGACTTTCGAACGACCTCAGAGAAGCTTAAGATACCTCATATGGGGTGGAATCGCCTCGCAGTGGCGAAAAAGAACGATTTAGTTCAAGGAATCAATGGCGCGTATGCATATTTCGTGCACTCGTATTACGTGGAACCTGGGAAACACACGGTGGCAACTACTACCTATGGAACCGTGTTCGCAGCTGTTGTGGCCAGCGGAAACATTTTTGGGACGCAATTCCACCCAGAAAAGTCTTCGTCAACCGGCTTGCAGATTCTGAAAAACTTTGTCGAGATGTGCTAATGGATCTTGAGGGTTACGCGAAAGGGGCCCTGCGGCGAGGCTTAACCAGAGCAGAAATTGAGCACATTCTCGCGCAGCGAATTTTGGAAGTTCGTGACGTCCCCTTTGGTTCGGCAGTTCGCATATCGCAAGCAGTTGTCGAGGAAGCTGAACGCACTCTGTGCAACAGGGAACAATCTGGCGTCACGATGGGTAATTTCGGTGTCGGCTCACGGGGCTCAGGCGATTTCTTTGTGCACGAAAAGATAGCTAGCATCATCGGAAAAACGACAGCGCTTATCGGCTCTGATCAGCTCGACGATTCGGGCGTCGTCAAAGCCAACGGCGAACTGATCGTGGTCACGGTAGACGGCATGCATTCACGTCTGAGCGACTTCCCCTTTCTCGCAGGATTCCACGTCACACGCGCATCTTTGCGGGACATCTATGTCATGGGTGCTCAGCCAGTCGCATTATTCTCCGACATTCATCTCGCGGACGACGGGGACATCTCGAAGGTGTTCGATTATACGGCGGGCATCGGAGCTGTTGCGGACGTCATGAGCGTGCCGCTAGTTACGGGAAGCACTTTGCGAGTCGGCGGAGATGTGGTGATCGGCGACCGACTTACGGGCTGCGTCGGTGCGGTCGGAGTAGCAAGCCGTCAAGGCTTAACAGCCCGGATCAACGCACGCCGAGGTGATGTCATCCTCTTGACCGAAGGTGCAGGTGGCGGAACCATTACGGCCGCCGCGCTCTACAATGGCTGTTCCGACGTGGTGAAGAAGACGTTGAACCTTAAGTTTCTTCACGCCTGTGACAAGCTGCTGCGAGAAGGCCTCGTTACGAAAATACACGCGATGACCGACGTTACAAACGGTGGGATACGGGGCGACGCAGAAGAGATATCAAAAACGGCGAACGTGAAACTAGTTCTTGAAGAAGAGAAGATAAGACGGCTCATAGATCCCGATGTTTTGAGCATGCTCGATCGTTTGCAGATCGATTACTTGGGCGTCTCCATCGATTCGTTACTCATAATTGTTCCGCCTCATCTTGAAGCGGAAGTGAAAGCGGCCTTAAACGGGATCATAAGAGTTGATGAAATTGGTTACGTTGAGTCAGGTCGCGGCGCCGAAGCGCTTCGCCGCAGTGAGCGTGTCGCTATCACGCCCAAGTTTCGTGAGTCAGCATATACCCCGGTAAAAAAGGTAATCGGCGAAAGCGCAGATGATCAACACATAGAGCAGATGCGTGCAAAAATCGATTCGGCTGCCGAGCGCGCACGGGTAAAGAAAGAACAAATGGTCGCTTACTTACGAACGGGAGATAAACTCCCCGACGTAAATTGCTAAGATCCGCCGTAATGGCAAATGCTTCGCTCACGGCAGTGGGCGCATATCCTTTTCTTCGCCATCCCGTCTGTTTTTTGGCTTTGACGATATAGATGACTATAGTGAGATTCTTGATTCTGGCCGTCAGTTGTCCACTTGTTAGCGACAAGTTTACCGCGCGACCGCCATCAACAAAACGCGGTGAATGGTCGGTGAAAATAGCTCCCTGCAATACCCGCGACGTTTCGCTTTGTAGGCATTCGACAGGCGTAACTCTCAGCGATTTAGCAGCACATTTTACTATGAGCAGTTGCGTAGCTACGTTTCAATCCGCACGGCGGGCTTGCACAGTGTTTTCTGCATATGGATTAAACGAGCCGCGAAGACGTTCGCGAAGAGGGGCCGTGGGGTTTCTAATTGGTTTCTTCGCCCACATGTTTTGACACGTTTAGGGCATTCTTTTAAATATTGTTCCTTCCAACTTCATTTGCCTAGAACAGTATTCTGTGGCGAGCTTCTATAACTATACATTTTACTAAACGAAATAACCGTATGTGGCCATAATTTAGGTTTTCAAGCAAAAACTTAGCCTAGGTGATGCACACGACGTTTATAGATATTGAGCTGGAAAGAATTGATGTAGACAAAGTAACGCGCACCAAAAAGGGCATATATGTGCCATATGTCCTCACTGAAACGCCTCCGAAAGAATGGAAGGACTATTTCTTGAGAAGGATAAATGGGAAGCCATTCGAATATTTCGGGCCGGTTAAACACACACTGACGTTACCCCGTCGAACGACAAAAATCGAGGGAAACACGGTTTTGTTAGAATGCGATCTGGACAAGGCCAGGGTTAAAGGGATTTGTTGGGAGATAGTAGCTGCGCACGTGGACGACGCAAATAAATACTATCACAAGGTCGTAGAGCACCAACGACGGCAACAGCTAGCCGCAGAGACAGCACTAGAGAAGGAAGTGCAACTGCAAAAAGAGCTTGAGAACTTCAAGAGAGACTTTGACCAGTAACTAAGATTTGCTAACTTGTTATCATATAATAACGCAAAGCTGGCGATTAATCAGTATCTCAGCCATCTATCACATTTGGTGCTTGGGCGGAAACAAGAATCAAATTCAACCTAAATCTTCGGCCTTCAACAATGCAGCTGGAAACGGACTCCTTCGGGATTTTCCCCTATAATTCGAAAAGAGGGTAACTGGCAGCAGCTATAAAGCCCTACAAGTCCATGTATATATTGTGAAAAAAGACAAACTAATACAAACGTTCTTAGAGAAAATAGTAAGCCTTCAAGGCCTTGAAATTTTTGAGCGACTTTCACACGATGAATTGACGGATCAAGAGCTTGCAGATCAGGGCGGGTATGACTTGCCAACCGTGCGGAAAACGCTGCTTACGCTTTATGAACATCACCTGGCTTCTTACGAGCTTGAGCACGACAAAGAAAGCAAGCGGTGGTCGTATCGATGGCACGTGGATTATGCCGATGTCGAGCGCCGCATCACTGACGACGCGCTCAGGCTTGTCCGTACGCTCGAGAGATGGCTAGATGAAGAACGGAACAGCGTCTATTATACCTGTGATAATCACTGCAGCCGCTACTCATTTGAAATGGCGAGTGGGCCTGAGTGTGGATACGCATTTGTGTGTCCGGTCTGCGAGCACAGCCTCTACTACGACGATACAACCGTGCTGACCGATGCCGTGCAAGGCAAGATTGACGAATTAAAGACCAACGCACACGCTATTTTTTATCCGGAAAACGTGTCGTTTTTTGAGCTTGCCCAAACTGCAGAAGGGTAGGCGTCTCGTTCTGCTCAGGCAGCGCGCGCGCATTTGTTTAAACGTTTATGGATCCATCATAGGTCATAGGCTGCCTGAACACGTGTATAACGTTTACACGCAATATTGGGGAGATGTGTCTTCAGGGGAGCACATGCGCAGCTTTAACCAGCCGCTTTCCGTAAGTGACAACATACCTAAGTTGGGCTTCTCTCCGCGCCCCTTCTACGCTTTTCACAATGGAGCGCTTGCGTTCTAGTAGTAGTCAGCAATAAGCGGACCATAAGCCCAAAATGGGCTCAGAATCAAAAAAGGAGCTTCTTCACGGCAGTGGTCGCACATCCTGATACCATGCGTTCACGAAATCAACTAGACGTTCTTGTTTCGCAATTTCGACCGCGATCATGTGGCTGCATTTTAGGTAATTTCGCGGGGCGTTGAACAAGAAATCCCTGCACGTGCACGCTGCATCTTCAACGATGTATTCGTCTGCCTCGCCCACAACGACATAAAAATCTTTGTAGCGTTTTACTCTCCTTTCTTCTGCTATTTCGAGTCCTTTTTTGCCGCGATTTCCGTATTCGCGCTCAATTTGTTGTATAAATTCGTCAGCAAACAAAAAATACTCTCCTAGCCACCTCAGATACGCTATAACGTTTGATCACTTATCGTGAAGCCTCGTCCAAAGCTTCGGCGGGTGATCGATGAAAGTGCCGCCCAGCCGTTGCGCAAGCATTTGCATGGCCGGTGCTTCAGTCGCATAGTGGGTCGCATCAACGAGGGAAAGACGTCCTTCTGCAGCGCGGATTGCGCTGTGCTTTAGCTCGGCCGAAAGAAGCGCGTCAGCGCCCACAGCTATCGCATCTTCTGTCGCATCGAAGCCGCTCCCTCCAATCGCGGCAACTCTTTCGACGACGTCTTCCCCTGTAAATTGGACGTGGGTGTCAAGTTTCTGTGCAACGTGCTTGACAAAATCAAATGTGCTGATAGGGTCAATCGTCCCGATCCTTCCGATACCAAATGGTTCGATATTTCGCAGCCCTATGTGTTTCGCTAATACGTCGTTGACGCCTCCAGGCGCTGCATCGTAGTTGGTGTGCAAGACATAAAACGACAAACCATGTTCCAAAATGAGCGTAAGCTGCTTTTGAATGCTGAATGGGATCTTGGTGATAGGATCCCAAATTAGCGCGTGATGTGTGATCAGGATATCCGCCTTCGCATCGACCGCGTTTTGAATGACGCTCGCTGTCGGGTCCAAGGCCACCGCTATCGAGATCACTTCATCTCGTCCGCGCACTATAAGCCCGTTGCGACCTTCATCGATCGGTTCGGCAAATTCAGGCGGTGCAATAGCTTCGAGTGTTGCGATGAGGGAGTCTAAGTCCATAAACGAGCTAGTCGCGCGATAGCTTCACTTCTGCGAGCTTCCAGTCTTCATTGACGCCGTGAATAGATACAAGCACACCGCTGATTATTCCGGCAAAAACATCTTGAACAAACTGGTTAATAGGTATCTGCTTTCCGTCGACTTTGAGCTCTGTCAAGGAATTTTGGTTTATAATATGGCTCCCTCCTTGTGACTGCGCTCATAATAAGTGCTAAGGCGCGGTCGTCTGGCAACGTGTCGATTCCTCGTACATCAACGAGGTTATCGTTTCTGAGAAGGCAGGGCTTAAGCTTTGCGTCTGATGTCACGCGCAGCCTGTTACAGTTCATACAGAACTCGCTATTATCTATTGGGCGGACAATCTCAATTTCGGCGTTATTGATCTCAAACTTCTTTCTGTTATGCAAGGTGTTGGCGGTCGTTCTGGTTGAGAGTCCTTCGAGGGTGCTTTCTATAACGCTCAGATTCGATCCGAGTAGCTTCGAATGATTCTTGAAATCCATCAGTTCAATCAGTTGCAAAACCATCTTTTTCCCTTGCACGAACCTTATCATGTCGCCGATCTCACGGTCATTTATGCCATCCATCACGACCATGTTTATCTTGACAGGTGTCAGATCCGCGTCAAGGGCTGCATCGATGCCGCTTAATACATTCTCTATCTGCCCCCCTGTTAGTGTCTTGTAAGTGGCTGCGTTTAGCGTATCGACGCTCACGTTAATACGATTAAGTCCTTCTAAATCGCCGATCCGCTCAGCGAGGAGCTGACCGTTAGTCGTCATCGAAATGTCCTCAAATTGAGCCAATGATTCGATCACGTCACGAAGATCTTTTCGCAGCAACGGCTCCCCGCCAGTGAGTTTGACTTTAGTGACGCCCTCCGCGTAACAGAGTCGAGCGATCGTGGCTATTTCAGGCACAGAAATCTCATAAGGGCGGGCAGAGCGCAATTCTCCTTCTTCGTGACAATACACGCAGTTGAGATTGCATTTGCGCGTTAAAGAAATGCGTAAACTCTTGATAGGACGGTTATAAGGGTCAAACATTCTGTTCTCAGTTTATATGTATCGATGTGATCGTATATAAATATCGAGAGCCCTTTCGCGCCTGCTGAGCGTTTTTTTGCCTCTTGACATAACGCTTTTTGGCCTTTCAAGTACCGCGCACGCTTCGTCAAATACTCGAGCAGTGTTATCAATACACGTTAGTCGGATGTCAACCCAGCGTTCATTTTGCCCCAAGGAAAACGATATATAAGATCTTAAGCAAACGAAATTATCGCTCTTAAGAGGACTGATCTGACGCATCACGTTTGTGTTTGGATGATTATCAGTGCAAGAAAGAGCGAGAGTAACCGTTATGTATAGGTCCTTGTTTGAGTTTCTGGCGAACGCCGTTTGATGATAGCAAGACAACCCCGTAACGGCAAAGGTCGTAGCAGGCCCTGGCACGAGGGTAACTGAAGGGGACAGCGAACATTTCAAGAGAGTGAACCTTCGGAGTTAGTGCGTCAGGGCAAAGACCACTTTCTGCTTTTAGTTAACTTATGCAACTCGAAGGGGCTTTCAGGGCCGTTCGCGAAGACGTAGCAATTCGCATTAAGGTTACGTCAGGTTCACGATGCTCAGGGATTGAGAGGTACGATCGATGGTTGAAAGCCGTACGATTGAAGCTCACCAAACCCGCGCACAAGGGAAAAGCCAACGAGGAACTTATCGACTATCTTGCGGCTTTATTCGAGAAGCCCCGGAAAGAGATACTTTTGGTTTCCGGTCACGCCAGCAGTTTGAAAGTGGTATTGATATGTAAGACCACCGTTCTGGAAGTCCACTCGGCTATCAACCGTGTGCTAGAAGACGAGGCTGGCGGAGTTCGGAAAAAATAGCGTGTGACGATATATCGGTAGTTTTAATTATATGTGAGTCAAAATATCAATTGAAAAAGGTCACATTAACCCTACATTCATAATTGCGAGCGGATGCTTGCAGATTCACAAAGCGGGATTGTAGAAACAGCCTAAGGCTTGTTATTGGATCTTTTATTCAACAACTTCTGCAGTTTTTAAGGAGTTGGTGATAATGCAAAATTCTGACACTACAAAATACGTTATTTATGCTGACATCCACACAGACGGCATCGTCGAGAAGCCCGACGTAGTGGGAGCAATATTTGGACAGACCGAGGGGTTGCTAGGAGATGATCTCGATCTCAGAGAGCTTCAAAAAACGGGGAGGATCGGTCGCATCGAGGTAAACATAAGCTCTAAGAGCGGCAAGTCCGATGGATCCGTTCTCATCTCGTCCTCGCTCGACAAAATTGAAACTTCGATCCTCGCGGCATCTTTGGAGACTATAGATCGTGTCGGGCCGTGTGTGGCTAGCATTTCCGTCACCAAGATAGAGGATGTAAGAGCGTCGAAAAGGCGTCAGATTGTTGACCAGGCGAAGCAGATACTCCTCAACAAGTTTGATGAAAGCTTGCCGGAGAGTCAGGAACTTACCGAATCTGTGAAGCAAGCGGTGCGCGTTGACGAACTTGTTTTTTACGGCAAAGAGAAACTTCCGTCTGGCCCTAACGTTCAAGATTCTGACGCGATATTAATCGTAGAAGGGCGAGCAGACGTTTTGACTTTGCTCAGACACGGCATCAAGAACGCCATAGCTGTTGAAGGGACAAACGTGCCAAAAGGCGTCATTGAGCTAAGCAAGAAGAAGACGGTCACAACGTTCCTGGATGGCGACCGAGGAGGCGAATTAATCCTTAAGGAGCTTCTGCAAACCGCAGATGTCGATTACGTGGCGTACGCGCCTGAGGGAAAGAGCGTGGAAGATTTGTCCCAAAAAGAAATCGTCAAGGCGTTGCGAAACAAGCTTCCCATCGAACAGGTGCTTGAGCAGAAGAACAAGAAAAAACCTTCCCAGAACAGTCGAAACAAACCAGAACCAGCGCCTCGGGTTTCGACTATCGAAACTAGCGAGCCGCCTGAGATTGAAAATAGCTTTAGAGACTACGCCGAGGCGCTGAACGGCACGCTAAACGCGTTTTTGCTCGACGCAGAGGGGAAAGTTTTAAAAGAGGTTGAAGTGCGTAACCTCGTTAGCGCTCTCAAAGAATCGAACGGCCTCGTCAAAAGCGTAGTTTTTGACGGAGTCATCACTCAGCGTATTCTAGATATTGCGGCCGAAAAAGAGCTTAATTATCTAATAGGCGTTAAAATCGGCAATGTTGTAAAAAGACCGCTTTCGGTAAAAGTGCTCACAGTTGAAGATATCCAATAATTTTCCAACATTTTTTTCAGCGGCTGAACTTACTTGACTGCTGTGCTTTTGTTCTACCTTATACCTTTTCTTAGAACTCGCGTAGAAGCACTTTTTAAATACTTCTTTCAGGAATCGCCATTCCTACAGTAAACACTTTATACCACTTGATTTTAACATTTTCACCGTCTAACGACACCGAGGTATGGCCCATGCATAAAGAGGAACTCATTCAACTACATACGCTTTTAGTTCGCGTAAAAAACTATTTTGAAGAACACACGTGTTGTAACGGTGAATTTGAGCGTTACGCTTCGCTTCACATCGGCCCGATGCACATTCACAGGAGCAAGGCTGAGCACAAACACGCGATCTTCGTGCTAGGCAATGAACTCGCGACCGTGATGGATTCGGAGGAGCTCTCTGGCACAGGCAGGATTTCAGCGCGAATGCAAGAACTCGCTGCGCGAACCGAGATGATAAAGCTACGATAATTGGTTAGCTAATCGTTTCTCCATCAGATAGGCGTCTTCGCCATCTTGGTAATATGCGGTAATTACTTTAACCAGATTGAACCCGAGCGACACGTATAGCCGCTGAGCACGAATGTTGCTTAGCCTTACTTCCAAGAGCAGCCGGGGGATTCCCTTTGCTCGTAAGACTTGGAAGAGTGCCTTCAACAGCATAGAGGCAAAGCCCTTATTCTGGCACCTCTTATCTACGGCAATTGACAGGATCTTTACGTCAAACAATGAAACGGCCACGGTGGTCAAGAATCCAACCACCCGACCGTCGTGTTCGGCGACAAGAAAACCATCTGCAAAGGTTTCGTACGCCGCCATGAACAAAATCGGGTTGTATTCTCCAAACGCTTCTTTTTCAATCGCGATGACCTGTTCGAAATCTGACGGTCTGAATTTACGAATTAAGGACAAGTAACAACTCCTGGTTACGGCCTGTCGACGCGGAATATGTATATGCTCACATACGATAATTAAAGGCTGTGGCTATGTCTGACAGCTGTGGGCGAGTACTGACAGACTTTATACTAAGTAGCTATCCCAATTACTCCACAAAGGTGGTTGAAGTTGGCAGCGGAAGGTACTCAGCAGTAGCACTTGCGCTTCACTCACACTACGATGTCACAGCGACGGACATTCTGGAAACCAATGCAGTCGATTCTCGATTAAAACCTTTGTACATTAAAGATGACGTCACACGTCCAGATCTAGGCCTATATCGGGGTGCCCGCTTGATTTACTCTATTCGCCCCCCGATCGAAATTCAGCCCTATATTTTAAAATTGTCTGAGAGAGTAGGCGCAGATATGCTCATTAAGCCGCTTGGCTCTGAAATTCTTTCTGATACGCGCCTAAGCCTAATCAACTTACGCGGCAAAGCGATATACGTGTTGCAACGCGACAAGCTGACTGGGCCGCTCGTCTCAGTTCAGTGAGCGAAACAGAAGGAGCTGCTGCTTGGCAATCTGCCAGCGCATCAAGTTGTGTCGAGGTAGTCGCAGGTAGTTGAGAGTGATGAGTTTGATGCTGCGTCACACGCGCGCCTGCCATCCGATAGAGCTAATTTGCATAACAACACCTACTGAATCGCGACTCTCATGGTGTCAGGCTTCGAAAAATTGACTGCGATCGCGGACAGCGGAGAAGGCGTGGGACTCGAATTCAAGGAATTCTTGACACGCGAGACTCATCTTAAAGGCGAGCGACGGCAAACTCTCGCGTGTCAAATGAAGTACACACTCCTCCAAGCTGACGGGAAAGCGCAATACGTGGTTGGGATTACCGATTCAGGCTACTTGAAGGGCATCTCAAAGCCTCAGCTAAACGAGTCCGTGAATGTTTTGCACACACTCGCTCGCGACGTCGGGGCATGCGTGTGCGGGCTCGAAGAATACGTGGTTAAGGGAGGCCATATCGGATTGGTTACCATAACGAACAAGCTCTCGGAAAAAGACCATATTCTTGTTGGAACCGCAGGCCACGTGGACCACGGCAAGAGCACTTTGGTGGGCACGATTGTAAGCGGGATGCCTGATGATGGGTCAGGAAAAACTAGGCTATTTCTCGACGTCAAGCCCCACGAAATCGAGAGAGGACTCTCAGCGGACTTATCATACGTAGTGTACGGCTTCAACGAGCGCGTCATTCGCCTCAAGAACCCACTAAGTAAAAAAGAACGGGCATACGTCGTTCAAAACTCAGGAAAACTAGTTTCGTTTGTAGACACAGTGGGGCACGAGCCGTGGCTTAGGACCACAATTAGAGGTATCGTCGGCCCAAAACTTGATTATGGCCTTTTGGTCGTCTCAGCTGACGATGGCGTAACACACGTCACGCGGGAGCATTTAGGAATCTTGCTGGCAATGGATCTTCCCACTATTGTAGCATTAACGAAGATCGACAGAGTTGGTGAGCCGACTATGCAAGAGGCAGAATCCCAGATACGCCGCATTCTTCGCATCGTCGGTAGACTACCATACAAGTTGAAATCCGTAGAGGGCGTCAAGAAGATTTCAGGCAAGGTCGCTCAAGGGTTACTCGTCCCGATTGTGCGAACGTCGCCCGTGACCATGGAAGGTATTGAAATTCTGGATGAGCTTTTTAAACGCTTGCCGAAAAGGAATGTGGGGGAGCACGGGGACTTTGAGATTTACATTGACCGCGTTTATCAAATAACGGGCGTCGGATCCGTTGCTAGTGGGACGATCAAGAGCGGTACGGTCGCTGTTGGTGATGCGCTCTATCTCGGTCCTGCTAAAGATGGCGCTTTTTTGACGGTAAGGATCCAGTCGATTGAAATGCACCACTGTAGAGTAGAAAAGGCTTCGGCTGGCGACATCGTCGGCCTTGCTATTAAGGGAGCGAAGCCTCACGACATTGAACGAGGGATGGTTCTAGCGCGAAATAAACCGGACGCGGTGCGAGAATTTGTGAGCGAGGTATATATCTTGCACCATCCAACAAGGATCGGCCGCGGCTACGAGCCCGTCATTCACATCGAAACGATATCAGAGAGTGTGACTTTTGATCCTGAAAGAGAGTTTATGATGGCCGGCGAATCTGGCATAGCACGGATCCGGTTTAAATATCGACCCTATCACGTTTATAGGGGACAAAAATTCATTTTTAGAGAAGGCAAAAGCAAGGGTGTTGGGACCATTCTCAGCGTTGGAAACTAGTTCTGGCAGTCCGCTGACCGCGTTCTATATCCCAAATGATTCTGCGAGTACCGATTCGTTGAGGCGGCCAAGCTTGAGCGTGTTGTTTGATTGCGCCTCGGTGATCGTGATTTGTGCAGGCGCAAACATGGATTTGTCTATCTTGTAAAAGTCATAGTTTGCCGCCTTAAAGGTCTGGTAAAACGGCTTGCCATAAGAGGGAGATGTTTCTGAGGGGAGTTTTTCGAATACCTTGTCATACTTCGTGACGGTCATGAACACGCTTCCATAGTAGATTATGCCATCGTTGGTCATGCCCATCGCGCGAAGCGAATCTTTAGTTACAGGCGCGATCGGGCACGAACCAGCAGCGCTCATTATTTGGAGGGCATCATATCCAAGTTCGGTAGCTTTGTACACCGCTACTTCCACGACCCTACCCGCAATCTGCACCGTACCTACAATAGACGACGTCGGTGCATTGAGGAGTGTTAATTTAGAAGGTTCTAAATTGCATTGCTCAGCTATGTCATCTGCGACTTTTTCGTCGGGCAAATGGTCGCATTCAAGCGCAATTACGCCGAAATCATAATCATCTTCATAGTCGATCAGCTCATATGTCTTTTTTGGCTGGCACGACAGGGCTCGTGCGGGCCCCGAACCCATTGCGCTAAAGTTGTCGCCTTTTATAGACCAACCGGCTTTCTGAGATCCAAGCGTGGCAAGTGCAGGATGATCTGTAAAAACATGAATAAACACTAATGGAGTTTCCTTCAACGATTGCACCGTAAGTCTGACGGACCCAAGCCCCCCGAGACATATTTCGGTAAACATCTCGCCAGCTTCGTAGCCTCCTTCAACGTTAACGCCGCAATCTATCACCGTGGAGCCGTTGTCAAGCTCAAGCGCCTCTATCTTAAGTTCTTCTGTATAATCTAACATTTCTTCAACGATTCCCATGGAGATCTCGTTAACGCTAAGCACATTACCAACTCCAAGACCTAGATGGGACAAACGCTATATTTCTCTTGCGATCACTCGCACGCTTTGGAGCGATTATTACGCCGTAGCTTCTACGCGCCGTTTAATTGCTTCGAGTTGCCTCAGTTTGTCAAAGGCAACTGATCGCGGCACATTGGCGAGCGTTGTGCTCGGACTGATCCATACGCGCTCTGCCCCAAATGCGTCAACGAACGGTTTAACCCTCTTCTCAAGGGCGTCAGTTGATTCCGCTTGCACCTTTGATGAAGCCACGCAACCGACGCACGCGATTTTTTCGTGTACCTCAAATAGGTCTTTGAACTCAAGTATCGCGTTATTCTGGGTGAAATCAACGACATTGAACGAAATAACGGTAACTTTCGCATCGAGAAGTTTTAAGAAGGCCTTGCTCACGTTTCCGCTGAGGTGACAAACCGGCGTCTTTACCCTTTTGAAGAGAGTCGCTAACAAGTCTTGGAACAATTCAAGGTCACGCACGATCTCAATCGGTTCGACTATCTGGATCAAGTTCGCGTGAGTGTCTCTCAGTGCATCAATTTCATAACGAAGGACGGACGCGGTATCAAATAACAGATCCACATCGTATTTGGATCGGTACGGTGCCTTCTCATCTAATACGCAGCTTTCGGCAAATGAGAATGGGCCGGGCAACACCGCCTTCACGCGCGCTGTATCGCCGCACTCTCTGGCCGCAGTCAGAAAATCAGATGCGGCACTCGGAGTTCGCGGCGTACTTATTGTGTTAGTGATTCGTGGGCTATCGTCCATCAGAATTCCGGTAACTTTTGATGCGATAAGGCTCGTGAGTCGCCGTATCTGTCCATCTGTAATGATGTCTACCCCAGCTCTTACCTGGTCCTGAACTGCTTCGTTGATTGCAAGGGTGAATGGATCCTCGCCGCCTTTTTTGAGGTAGTCTCGGATGACATTAAGATCTGGTCGGGTTGGATATCCACTTAGATTCGAAGAGAGCATGCTAAGAACCCAATAACGCCATTTCTCGGCGCATTTCTATCTACGTCGCATAAAGCGAGCGCTATGGCGTTCGCCGCCTGTAGATGCGTTTTTCAAGCCATGCTCGGAGGTATGAGACGAGCCCGAGCACCGTTATGGCAGACATCTTTGAATGGCCATTAGATAATGCGAAGACTGTGCAACGCTTGCGACAGGAGCTAGTAGCACGAGCCGATCGCATAGCTTTTTTCCACGTATTCAGCGCAGCCGCCTCAACTCACTGTTGGTGGCTGATCAACCTTTCGGTAGGCGGGTATCGACAGCGTTATCATCCTTGTCTTCGTGTTGTTCTCCGTATGGACCGACTAGAAGAGATCTTTGAACTGCAGGCAAGCTTTGACGAAAGCGTCCAAAATAGAGCCCCCTTCAGCGAGTGGAGCAAAGAAGAACAAGTCGTCGCCTTGCTTGGGCATCTGATACAGGAGTGTTACGAGACGCGCAACACGCTCGGTGTTGTGATCACCGGCGAGAGGAAGTGGTGGAAAACACACACGCTATCTATAGAAAAGTGGCGCAGTGTTCACGAAGAACTGATTGACTGTTTGCACTTCCTGGTTTCGGCTATGATCAGTGCAGGCCTTACGCCGGAAACCGTCATCGAAACTTACGAGAAAAAGAACCTTGTGAACCGAAAAAGGCAACTTGAGAACTATTAGATCTTGATCTTTCCGTACCAGCCGCCTCTGCCAACAAACTCAAAATCGATAACATCTTTTCTGAACCGTCCAAGGACTGCGGCAAGCTTTGGGTGTCTCTCTTTCAAATCATCGAGAGACGCGTCGATTAGGATGTTTATTTCGTTATCAAACTCTTGTAAAAGTTCGTGGTAATCCTTTTTGACGTTCATCGGGCACGAGCGTTTCATCGCTTTTAGTATCTCCAAAAGAGGCACGGCGTGTACGTATCGTGGCCTTTGCGTTAACGGCACTTTACAACTCTTCAGGGCGAGGAGCTGTATCCGATCTTTCACACCTATTTTGAGCGGTCCTCCGCATTCAGGACAAGTTTTAAGCACTTTTCCATTTCTGACTACATCTTTGAGCTCGTAAGCTTTTTTGCAGCGACGACATCCTGTGAGATGGTACTTCCCTTCCCGGGGGTCAAGACCCACGTTAAGGACGACCCCCCGACCTTTTGCGCCTTGAAACGCCCGATCTATCTCGCGAAAACTTGGGCGTTGCAGGAGAAATCGGGTAAACTCCCTACCTAACTTATCAGGCGCCGCAGAATGCGCATCGCTGAACGATACGAAAGTGCACGAATCCAACTCCGCGAGCGCGCTGGCCATCATAGTATCGGCACTTAACCCAAGCTCTAGAAAGGTAACAAGCTCAACATTCTCCTTGTAACAGTCGTAAATGGTATCATAAGCGGAATACATGGACGTCCACGGAGTGAAGGCGTGTGAAGGTCCCGCAAGTGCGTTGACTTCACTTACTAAGCCGACAAGCTTTTCGGGCGACATTTTAAGCTGCGGTCGACCGCCACTTAAAAGCGAATATCCGCCTTCCATCAACGCATCGCGTAATTCGTGCGCCGATGAAAAACTCGGGAATAATATCAGGTGATGCACACGCCCCTTAACTGTCGTTTCAACTTCAGTTTGAAGCACGTAAGCAATTCCATCGATCTCGTAAACGTCTCCGCGTTTTTCTAAGCTTGATTCCAGTTCTTCCAGCCATACTCTATGGAGGCAATCTCCTGTGCCGAGCACCTGAATGCCTTTCATTCGAGCTGTTTTACACATTCCGGCGAGGTCGATTTTGGGACTCGCGGCGATGCTGAAACGTGAGTGTAGGTGCAAATCTGCGTTGAAGTGCCTCATCTCTCGTAATTTCGCAAAAGACATATAAATAGCTGAAGAGGTCATGTCGCGTCGTTCAATCGAACTTGGACGTAGCTTTTTAAGTCAGAAAACGAGTATAGATTCAGCGATAGTCGTCTGACGCGAATGGGCCTATGGACAAAATCTATTCAGCGATCATCGAGGCTGCCAGTGTGCTAGCAACGAGGATCAATGCCGCCCACATTTTTGTGATTTCAGACTCATCTTTTGAGGACTTACCTGGCGATGTCCCTTCGACTTTCATTGCAGCATCGTCCCTAACCAAGGGCGTCACCAAAGAGTTGCGCGACCTGTTGCGTAGAACTGCAACCCAGGATGTCAAAACTAAAATTGTCGCGCCTGCTTTGAACGATTTCGCGCTCGTACAAGACATCGGCACAGCGGCATACGTTCAGGACGTAGTACATAATGGATATATCGTTGGCGTTATGTGCCTGACCGATCTATCATCGATCGTCGTCTGTGACGTGAAACAGCTCGCGCCTGTGCAGGCAATCGATGCTACAGCGGAACGCGTGGACCCTGCAGCCCTGAAAGCGGTGTTGCGCTTAGCGCTTGAGTTAGGAAGAGAGGGGCGGGAAGGCAAGAAAGTTGGGACGGCGTTCATAATAGGCGATACAAATGAGGTTCTGAGAAGGTCTCATCAGCTCATCCTCAATCCGTACAAGGGACACGCAGCAGATATGCGAGACATAAAGAACCCGTCACATTGGGAGACCATCAAAGAATTTGCTCAGATAGATGGCGTCTTTGTTATCGACGAGAAAGGGTTCATCGCCTCGGCTGGCAGGTATCTAGACGTAAGCACAAAATCAATCGAGCTCGAAGGGCTAGGAGGCCGACATATTTCAGCGCTTGCGATCACGCGCGAAACGCAAGCAATAGCGATAACCGTTTCAGAAAGCGGAGGAACTGTTCGCCTTTTCAAAGACGGGATCGAAACTAGAATCGAGCCGAGCGCTGACTTGCTGATACTTTTGCCTTAACTGCTATATTCAGCAGATGTGGTAGTAAATAACATTTGGCACTGGCTTGCCTGTTTTTTTTTCTGTAGGCGTGCTTTTTAATCTGAACTTGGCTTGCTACGTTCGCTGAAAAAGCACGCGTGAGGCATTTCGAGGAAAAAGGAAGGAATCAACGAGATGAATGCGGGGGGTGCGATTTGAACGCACGAACTCCTGTGAGACAGGGTATCTTACTTGCATCCGCAGCCCTAAGCCCTGCGCCTTTGACCTGGCTTGGCAACCCCCGCTAAGGTTTTTCATGTGTCGCTATTGCTTAAAAACCTGGCTGCGGCGTATGCTACAATTATAAAGACTGGGGTAGTGAGGAATGTGAAAATGCCAATCTGCGTGATATCGTTTATCGGAACGGGCGGGTGCGTGCCCAGATAATAATCCGCGAAATCGTTTGTAAAAAACCAAATAAGCGCAATGGCAGCGTACCTTGCCCTAAGCTCCTTAATCAGCATTAGCGGTAGAAAGAACTCGACAGCCATTGCAACGTGCAACAGAACTAGCACCGAATAAAGACTGCTATCGACTGAAAAATAAAACGCAGAGAACGCTAACACCACAAATACGGTCCACGTCGCGTATTTCGCTAGCCCGACAGCAGTGATGAAGTTAACAAGATCGGAGCTGCGCTGTGTGGTCACATAAACCGCTAAAATAGCGGCAATAAGCATCGTATAGAGCGGGCAGTCTGGAATGAATATCCAATACACAGGGCTAGAAGAAACCAGCTGATCCCAATAATAGTAGAATCCTGCCAAGGTTCCTGCGACGTTGATGCTAATTATCGCAGCTATTAGTGGTGTATTTTCTAAGAGACGACGGAGTTTCACGTCGTATGGTCACTCCTGATCTCCTGAGCGGGCACACCCCCGACCAGAGCGTCGCTCGCGACGTCTCGATTAACAAGAGAGCAGGCAGAGACCGTAGCCCCATCTCCTATAACCACACCTGCAAGGACGGTTGAGTTTGCCCCCACCAGAACGTTCGCCCCGATCTCGATTGGGCCTTTTTTCCATTTTTCTGTCAGGAACTCGTGGCAGAGTAACGTTGAGCCATATCCGATGACGGAGTTATCGCCAATCTCAATAAGCTCAGGAAAAAAGATGTCAAAAGTGACTTCTAGCCCGACAGAAACGTTTTTTCCGACCTTTATGCCAATTGAACGGTATAGCGCATTTTTCGCAGCTAGCGATGGCATCACGCCGCAGATGCGTACAACGAGGTAGTTTAGGGCCACCCGAAATGGGTTTTTGATTTTTGCCCAGTCCCACATTGGGTTCCGTTCGTAGGCTGCATACTCAATCAACCGACGCACGTGGTATCCAACGCGTATCTCCCAATTTATAGTTTTACCAAAACATTTAATTTTGATGGAGAGAGGATTCTGAGTGGAATTCTGGTGTTTTTCGACCTTCGTCTAATTTCGAAAGAGGAGACTTTTCGTGTTTGGATCTTCCGGAATTCGCGGAATCGCCAATAAGCAACTCACTTCAGAATTGGCGCTCAGCATCGGGCTCGCCGTCGGATCTCAACATAAATCAGCTGTCATTGGAAGAGACCCTAGGATTGCGAGCGAGATGATTGAACATGCGCTTATCTCTGGACTGACAGCTTGTGGATGCGACGTCACACGGATCGGCCTCGTCTCAACTCCAACACTTTCTCACGCGGCGCGGAATTTTGAGTGTGGGGTTATGGTCACCGCTTCACATAACCCGGCCGAATACGTTGGAGTCAAATTGTGGAATACAGATGGCACGGCATTTAACAGTGAGCAGCAGGAAAGCATTGAGTCGCTTATTTCTGAAGAAGGGCCAGGACCAGCATATAGGGGCAACCGAGTCAGATGGGACGCTATAGGGCAGATAGCATCGCACGCTGATGCCATCGACGACCACAAACAGGACATTTTGAATCATTTCACCGACGTGAACTGTCGGGTAGTCGTAGACTGCGGCTGCGGCGCAGGAGCGACCATCACTCCGTATGTGCTTCGAGAGATGGGCTGCGACGTTATCACGTTGAATGCACAACCTGATGGTTTTTTCCCAGCAAGAGATCCAGAGCCTACAGAACGCAACTTGAGTCTCCTTATTCAAGCTGTGCGGAGTTTCCGCGCCGATATCGGTATCGCTCACGATGGGGACGCAGATCGTATGATGGCGGTCGATCAAGGCGGGAGGTACATCACTGGCGATGAGATGCTTGCGGTATTTGGTATCAACGAGGCAAGAAGGATCGCAGTGTACCCCGTCGACGTTTCGCGCATGGTTGATGAAGTCCTCACCTGTTCGATCCATAGAACCCGAGTGGGTGACGTTTACGTCGCCGAAGAAGTGAAACGTGTGGAAGCGGATTTTGGTGGCGAAAGCAGCGGAAGCTGGATCTTCCCTCGCATTTCGTACACGCCTGACGGCATCTACGCGGCTGCGCTGATCGTATCGATTGCTGACCGGCAACGGCTCTCGGACGTCATCGCGCAATTCCCGAAGTACTATACTCTGCGCGGGTCTGTCGAGCATCGCAGCAGAAAAGATCCAATGGCTGCAATAACTGAGGAATTGCGGTCCCTCGACTACAGACAGATGACGACAGTTGACGGCGTAAGGCTTGACTTCGAGAATGGCTGGATACTCGTGAGAGCATCTGGGACTGAACCAAAGGTGAGAATAACGGCCGAGGCAAAAGATTCTGAGATTACCAAGCGGCTTTACGAACAAGCATCGGCAATCGTGCAGAGGCACGTGCAATGCTAGCGGTGATACTTGGTGCGGGCGAAGGCACGCGGATGCGTCCGCTGACTTTTAACCGCCCCAAGGTCATGCTCCCTGTGCTTGGCAGGCCTATGATAGAACGAATAGTTAGCGCGTGCGTCGAAGCCGGAATTTTGCGCGTCATTATCGTAACAGGTTACAAGGGCGAAGCCATTCGCTCGCATTTTGATAAGGTGGAGCTTGGAGCCCGGATTGAGTACGCGACGCAACGGCAGCAACGCGGAACCGCCGACGCGCTCAATCAGGTGAGGGATCTCGTAGATGAGCGCTTTCTAGCCCTCAACGGCGATAGTGTGGTGAGCCCATCAACGTTAAAGCTGCTAGCAAACGCGGCGTGCGACCATACTGTTCTTATCGCCGCGAAGAGAGTAAAAGAGCCTAGCAACTACGGCGTGCTAGAAGTAATTGATAATGCTGTGGTGCGAATAACAGAAAAGCCAGATCACGCGGTCTCGGATTTGGCAAATCTTGGTATTTATACCTTTGAGCCGACTATATTTGAATGGATCTCTAAGACGCAGAAATCAGCGAGGGGTGAGTACGAGATCACTGACACAATACAATTGCTGATCGATGATGGCCGCCAGGTTGGATTCACGAAAGTTGAAGCGCAATGGATTGATGTAGGTCGGCCGTGGGATTTGCTGAGCGCGAATGAACTTCTGTTGCAAACCGTCCAAAGCGCAAACGAAGGAACGATCGAGCCCCTTGCGACGATAACAGGACCGGTACGAATCGGGCGTGGGTCCGTTATAAAGAATGGCGCCTATATCACTGGGCCAGTCATAATTGGCGAGGAATGCGAAATAGGCCCTAACTGCCTTTTGCGTCCAGGCGTTTGCATTGGCGATGGGGTAAAGATCGGCAACGCCGTCGAGGTAAAAAACTCGATCATAATGGATGGGAGCAAAATAGGGCACTTGTCGTATGTCGGTGACAGTGTCATTGGCACGCGATGCAATTTCGGCGCCGGCACGATCGTCGCGAATTTGCGCTTTGACGAGAAGCCTGTAAAATTAGGAGGCGTCGAAACTGGCAGGCGGAAACTTGGCGTAATAATGGGCGACGACGTTCGCACCGGTATCAACAGCGCGATAAACGTTGGTACGTCGATCGGTCCCGGATCAACGCTCGGTGTGGGCGCCGTAGCAACCGGGGTTTATCCACCCGGCTCGCGAATCGAGTCAAGATTTGAAGCGCGTCGGTGAGCATCGCCTAATTGGGAGGTAAGCTATTTAGCCGATGATGCTCGTAAGCTGAGAGGAGATGAGACATGCGTATTGCTGTTTTTATTGGAACGCGAGCGGAGCTAATAGGAATGGCATCTTTCCTCAAGGAAGTCGAAACCAACCCGGATACCGAACTAATTTTCACTCACACGGGGCAACATTTTGACCGTGAGATGTACAAGAATTTGCTTGAAGATCTCGGTCTTCGAGACCCGGATTATAGCCTCTCGCTTGGCAACATGAGCTATAATAAGCAGATCTCTGGTATGATCAACCAAATCGACGATATATTAGCCAACTCCGAGCCAGACTTTGTGTTTGTTCAAGGCAACGTAATCTCGTCTTTCAGCGCTGCCATCGCATCAGCGATGAATTTTGTTCCTGTTGGGCACATCGAATCGGGCTATCGATCATTACGGGACTTGCACAGTGATGTGAGACGTAAGGTCATAGAAATGTGTTCGACGCTGTTTTTTCCGGTGAGCAATGCCGCGCATCTCAACCTGCTTGAAGAATGCTACGATCCTAATTTCGTACACTATTTGGGAGATCCTCTCGTTGATGCCCTTTTGGATTACAAGCAAGCGGCACAAGAGGCATTTTATGCGGACACGTTTGAGGCAGACGGACGACCAATCGTGACTGTTGCGGTGAGACTGCCGTGGAATATCGGCAGCCCGGAGGCCCTCGGCAGAATCACAAAAGCAGCGACTAATCTCGATGAATATGATGTCGTGATGCTGTTACATCCTAACACGCGACGCCATATCCTCAAATTTGAACTTATGGAACAATTGCAATCCTGTGAGCACGTACATCTTATCGATCCTTTAGCCTATACGGGCTTCTTGAAGCTGATGATGGATTCATACGTGCTAATTACCGATTCTGGCGGTCCTCAGAAAGAAAGCGCCATATTAGAAACCCCGTGCATTACGCTATCTGATAGCACCTACTACATTGAGACCGTTGAAAATGGGTGGAATAGGTTGCTAGGCACTAGTCCGCTTCCAGAGGTCTTGACTGAGGCCGTGCGCGGCACGGCACCTGGCAAGATAATAAACGACCCTCTTAACGACGGCAAATCATCACAACGAATAATTGCTAAAGTCGTTCAGCTATTCGAAGCAGGGCTTCTCACAATTTCTCCGCAAGTCTCAAAGACGAGCTTTTACGCGCACTCGACGGTGTTTTCTGAAGGACTCATGGGTTTGCGAACCCGTGCCGTCTCAAATGCTAACGGAACAGTTCAAGCCATGTTCGATCACAAAGGAGATATCACGTTAGATCCAGCGGAAGCCGAGATAGTACGTACCTTTGGGCCAGTGCGAAACGCCAAAGAAACGTGATCAACACGATCCCAGATGATCGACAGCTTCACTTTTTTCTTGCTTATAGTTTCGATTCTACTTGCATTTATTGTCACGTTTATAGTCACGCCGCCGCTGATCAAGCGAATGAAGTCTGCTGGAGTTTCTGGCGTCGACGTCCACAAAGTTGAGAAACCTGAGATTTCCGAAATGGGCGGCTTTGCCATTTATGCGGGCTTTGCCACGTCTCTGATCTTCGCAGCTTTTTTGGGGCTCAATTTGACGTTAATATTGGTTTCACTGCTCGTCGTGACGCTATCAACCGGGGTTGGCGCCTTAGATGACGTGATGCATCTTGGCGCCAAAGAGAAGCCCCTTCTCGGCTATCTCGCAGGCATTCCGCTCATATTGACTGCCGGAAGCGACCCGTATCTTCTAGTGCCTTTGCTCGGCACTTTTTGGCTTGGACTTGTGTGGATACCCGTTGTGCCTTTTGCCGTGACTGCAGGAGCTAATGCCGTAAACACCTTTGCGGGATTTAATGGGATGGAGATCGGCTGCGGGGCTATTGTGACGCTAGCCTTAATAATAATTGGAATAGTGTTGGTATCACCAACGGGAGGCGTCGCGGGGCTTTTGATATTGGCGGCCCTACTAGGGGCGCTTCTCGGGTTCTTTCCTTACAACCGCTATCCCGCTCGCATATTTACGGGCGACATAGGCACGCTCTGCATTGGTAGTGCAATCGCTGTTGGCGCTATAGCGCTAAAAATCGAAATATTTGCAGTCATTGCCGCTTTGCCGTACATCATCAATTATGGCATGGTGTTGTTTTCGGTTGGAAAGGTAACCGAGAGTCACTTGTTTACAGCCACACAGGTAAAAGATGACGGATATCTACTCCCCTCAAAATCATATTCGGTTCGAAAGACCTTGTCAGACTTCATACTGGCCAGAAAATCAATGAAAGAACCAGTATTGGTGAAGATCCTTTGGATTTTGTGTGGGGTAACGGGCGCAATAAGCATCTTCTTGGCGGTCTTATCTGTTCTTTGAGGCGCAATCAAGACGCAGCAAAGAGCGCAGGCGGGGGGCACAGCGCTGAGGCTGGCTTCCTAGGCTCCTCCGGAAGTTATTTGGATCGCGTAATTATGCAAACTGCTGCAGCTTATGTGATTTATTTGATTTTGAGCCACTGAGGTCAAAGCAGCTGTTGCGAATTTATGTTGACTGCGTCTACTGGAAAGCTATATATTGAATTAGCAGTTGCATTGCCACTAGATGGCGGATCCATCCAAAGACTCACGTACAGCGTGCTTGTTGACCCCAGACTCGGAATTCCCAACGGGTTTGAGCTACGGCTTGTCGGCAAATCGATCGGCACAGCCTTAGTCTCGCCGACGTTTAACGTCACTGGCTTGTACTGATCTTGCCAGGCGATATGTAAGCTCATCGGATCGCTTGCGTGATTAGTGATATAAACAATTACTGAATCGCCGTTCAAGTCGACTTTGCTGATCGTTGCATATTGTGTGGGCGTTTGTGCGAGTAGGCTTTGATTAATTTGGTAGATTTGCACATCGCTGTTCTGAAATACTTCTGTCATGATCGTGGTATCTGGAACAAAGTTTGAGAATGGGAATCCCCACGTATTGCTTGAATAATTTGCTTTGACCGGGTCATAGACGACGTAGTCTATGCCCATTTTTTTTGCCAAGAGCAGCTTCGTGGAGGAATCAGTGGAGCTGTTCAGGAAGTTGGATAAGTCTGTGAGCTGCGATAGTTGATGCGTGACTACGTAGGAGTTTTCGGAATCTGTTGATATCGCAGCTTGGGCGTGGGTGAAAGTGCCAATGTATTGCAAGAAAGTCGGATCTGACAATACTGTGTCGTTAGACGTGGTGTGTTGATTGAGCCATAGCAGCGCGCTCATTTCGTCAGCAGTGAGTTTTGGTTCCTGCGCGTTTACAGCGAGGGCGCTGGCTGCTGCAATATGAAATACTGGTGATAATACAGAAACAACAACGAAAGCAATGATTAACATCGAGCGCATGGCTCGATTATCTCGCCTGCGTCGCAAGCCTTGGGCGCGCGGCTGTGGCTCATATGCGAGCCGGAAAACAAGGATTGCCGCGAGTATCGATAGCGGCAGCACGAGATAGAGTATCGATTGCACGCCGCCTTGGTTTTGCAGAACGTGCGGCACGACACGTTGGATAAGATAGGGCATGTGCGGGACTGCTACCCCTAAAACGCCGATTAGCGCGGGTATCAACGCGACAATGAGCCAGCTTGACACAAGCATATTTCGCAGATTTGTCTCCGCTCGGTCCCAAAGGGTTGTTTTGTAAACCAGAATACTCAGAATTGGTATGAGACCGAGACTTGACACCATAAAAGCTAGCGAGAATGCGGTCTGAGTTGAAAATACAAGGGAAACTGCAATTACTCCAGCCATCGCGACTAAAACCAAAATTATGATCAAATTAAGGGCGTTTTTCGTTGTGTGACCGATTACGGCGAATAGTCTGTCAAGACGTTTATACGGTGACCTTTGATCGGCGCGCCCACTAAAAAGCACGCCGACTATTGCGAGCCCTAACATGCCTGCCGACAGAGTTAAGACCTCTGGAATGCTCCACGGCAGCGTTTGATATTCGTAATACATTGAGAGCCACCAAGGAGCGCTAATTATGACTGGAAGCACGACCATTGCACTTATCTGTTTCAGATGCATCCGAGTGCCAAGATTTAGGAGCACATAAAGTACGATGAACACAGTGAAGATGTAATAAAACGTCGTGGTCGAGAGCCTGTGAGTAAAAATAAGCGTCGTTACAGTAAGTGCCCCTAACACCGTGTATAATGATCGGAAGATAGATTTGCCCCCATCATCTTTGACTGCTGCGTAAAGATAGTACGTTGCAAGCATCATCAGGATCAGCCCGAAGCTTGACGCAACGATGTATTGTGGCCCCAAAATAGCGGGATTCGGGCTAAATGTCGCTGAAAAAAACGATGCCAAGGCGGCGATGCGTGTATCGCCTGTGATCTTCTTCACTAAGACGAAAGTGGTTAGAACGAAAGCGACTAACAGAAACGCTGAAAATCCCTGCAGCAGAGTGAGCAGCTGGGCATTCATACTAACGTTCACACCACCGAGTATCGCGACTGCGCTAAATAAGATGGGGAGACCAGGCGGGTTAATATTATACCAGACGTCACTAGATGCCGCGTTTGGATCACTTGCACTTAACGCACCGGTCTCCTGAATGGTTTTTGCTAAAGCGATGTTCGTCGATGTGTCGTGGTCAATCAAACCGGTGCCGCTGTTCCAATATCCAACATAACCTACGGTAATTAACAGCACCGCGAGCGTCGTGAGCAAGATGCCCACCGACACTTTCTTGCCCAGCTCTCTCGAATTTGTGCGCTTAACTCTGCGGCTGTACTGCGCCGATGACGGCTGAGGCGATCCTGGTCTCGAATATCCCTGATTCTGCTCGTATCGCTCTCGCATTAGAAATGGACTACCTCGAACCGTTTGATAATAAGTCTTCGTTAAAGAGTCGCTAGGCCCTAGTCACTTATAGTTTTTGGTCGCCGTTTTCGAGTCACACGCAGCCTAAACCAGCTGAGAAGCACGGCACTATATATGATCTCATTTGCAATCATTCCGGAAGCAATTGCCAGCATACCGCCTAGGATCGGGGTAAGCGCTACCATGACTGAAAGAAATGCAACGGTGGCAAAAACTATCCCCCACCCCACAATTCTGGCACCCTCACACGCAGTGATCAGCTTATCCCAGATTCTATTGTAGACAAAAAGCCCGGAATAAGCCGCGAGCAGCAGCAACAGGGGTTGAATCTCGGGAACTCTAAAAATGCGGAGGAAGATGACGCCGCTGATATAAGACAACAAAAATCCGGCTACACATATCGGAACGCTGACGTAAACTAGATACCGCCCAACGCGGCGTCGAAACTCCCATTCAAGAGCGCAAAAACGTGGATATAATGCCATAGAAAGAACCGTTATGAGGGGCACAATCAGAAAAATACTCGAACGATAGTGGGCACCAAAGACCCCAACAGCATAAGCGGTCGCTATAACGTTCAGGTAAAGCACGCTAATCTGCTGTGCTGAGAGGCCAAGGACGCTGTCAGCGCCTAAGTAGATTGTGAGTGGGACTAGCGATCGCACTTTCTCGAGCGAAATGCGACTCAAGTTTAAAGGCACGTTTTGCACTAGGATGACCGAACCGAGCACCGAGCCGACGCATATGCCGACTAAGCCGAGTGTCAAATTTCGAAAAAGAACGAAAAAGATGAGAGCGACGCTCCAATAAACGATGTCCGCAACAACGACAAATCTGATTTTATAGAGCGCCAGTTTGAACGACTGTGCAACTGAGTACACGGTGAGCAAGAACGCTATTGCATAGCCGAAAATTAGCTCGTATTGGGAAATGCCAAGCGCGTTTAGCAAGTCATTAGAGGATCCGATGATGATTACAGGTAGAGATATTACGATAGAAAGGAAAAAAGTAATAAAGAGCGCATTAATCGGCACGTCGGTGATACGCTCGTTGCGTTCGGCCACGATCTTCACGACGGCCTTCGGCACTCCGAGCATCATCACGGCATTTAGGATTGTAGCAAGTGCTAGAATGACCAGATAGGTTCCATAAATCTGTACGCCGAGGTAGCGCCCAACAAAGAGCTCTTCCGCCAGTGATATAAGCTTCGCGAGCGCATACCCGCCCCCCAAAACTGAAAGCCCTCGCAGGGCGCTTCGCATAGATTGTATAGACAAGAACTCGCGTGCTTTTTGAAAAACCGACGCAAGTCTTTCTAAGGGGTCGGCCATTACGGGTCATTATTCAGGCCCCTCTTGTTAAATATACTTTTGTTGCGCATCTAAAAGATTATTAACGTTTAATTGGCTATCAACATTCGAATGCCTCAAGAAAGGTGCAGAATCCTGTTTGTTACTTCATTTGACGTGCGGCTCATTGACAGTGTGAAGACGGACGGGAGCATGATTCACCTTCTCAAAGAGTTCATGCTTCGTTACGAGGATCTGTGCGATCTGTTCTTGTTTACGGGAGACACACGCAAATTTGAGCTGGCACCCGCGATCGAACACGTTCCATCGGCGCTGTTCAAGAGATTTGGTTTTTGGCATCTCTCATATGCCGTTTTAAGCACGTTCAAAATCGCAAAGCAATTGAAAGGCAACGCGCTCGTCAGGGGATTGTGTGCTGCCTGCCCCGGAGCAATACTTGCCGCTAAGGTGAAAAAGAAGCCCTCGCTCGTTTTTTATGAATATAACTGGGCGGATCAGGTTACACACGTGAACAAAGGCAAGATATTTGGGTCGATTGCAGCGCTTATCGAGAACTATGTAATTAGAAATGCGGATGTTCTGGTCACGAGGAATAAGTCTCTCGAAGCAGAACTGTTCGGAAGAGGCGCAAAGCGCGTAGTCGTCATCCCTTTGACGTTCGACGCAGACATTTTTAGGCCTGGTATTGACGTAACTGAGCTAAAAAAGACTTACGGGGTCCGAGATGAAAAGGTGCTTATGTATATTGGAAGGCTCCACCCGGTCAAAAGACTTGACTTGCTTCTCAAGGCAGCAGCACTGATCAGTGAACGCTTTAAGCTGTTCATTGTCGGTTCTGGAGCGTTGGAAGCTGAACTTCGAGAAATGACAAAAGCGCTTGGCCTCACGGACAAAGTAATTTTCACAGGGGCCGTGCAATATTCAGACATCCCGAAGTACATGAACATGGCAGACCTCGTTGTGATGACCAGCTCCACTGAAGGGCAGCCAAGGGTTCTCATAGAAGCAATGTCTTGCGGGACGCCTGCGGTTGGAACGAAGGTATTAGGAATTAAGGACACTATGGTCGACGGAGTGACTGGCTATCTTGCCTCTAATGATCCTTGTGACATCGCCAAGAAAATCTCAGAAGCTCTGGCCAACGAGGCATTTCCGCAAATGTGCAGATCAGTCGCACTTGAGAAATATTCAAGTGAAGCGTGCGCGATGAAAGAAAAGGCGCTGTGCAAGGAGCTTTTAGCGCTCCCCAACAATTAATTCGAGAGCCCGCAGGCGCGTGCTAAGCTTGCTTCGGAGTGATCGAGCAAACTGGCAAGAAGAACTCGAGGACGCTTTCACGCAACAACGTGAAAAGTTTTCTTCGAATTTTCACCCATCGGTTGCACAACAACCGATTCAGCTGAAGAAACGCGATGAAGACAAAGGAACAAAGCAACGCTAACCGTTGCCGACTCGAACGAAGCAAAAGTTAAGGAGACCGTGGAATTAACGACCTATCCGTCCCACTTACGCGATCCAGAAACTGCCACTATTCGCCATAATAGGTTGGAAGGTGGGTGCTTGCATCCGGCGCCGGGCACGTCAGTGTGCTGGCTTTTGGACCTCAAAGCTGTGCCCGTCTGGAGGTTCGACAAGCTGCTGATCTAACTCGCGCTCAAACATGTTGGTTAAAACTTCTTTCAACTGCTTTTGTGCAATGGTGCCTGTGTTTTTCATCCGGCACTTCTCTAAATACTCCTCATAAGTGCAGATGAATCGTGCCGGATTGCCCGCATAGACGGTGTCCGGCGGAACGTCCTTAGTGACCACAGCCCCTGCCCCGACCACGCTGTTCGGCCCGATGACTACATTCGGCATAATGATCGCGTTAACCCCGATGAACGAGTTGTCGCGAATGACTATCGGGCCAAACTTGGTGCCTTCAAAATCTGAATTTTGCTCGAGCACCCATTTTGCCCCGTCGTGAGTCATAAAGGTGACGCCGTACGTAATCTTGCAGTTGTTGCCGATAGAAATTAAATACGGCTCAGTGCTTAAATTGCAATAATACAGCTCGCAATTGTGTCCAATGCGCACTCCTAGTCTTCGCGCTAGTCGGACGCGGGCGTTGCCTGTACTTATCCTGAACACAATGATATTCAGCCTGTAAATGATTTTTTCTAGCCAGTTCATCATACAGTTTTTGATTCAGCTATTTTACAGCTAGCAGCTGATTTCTGTGACACAATCTATGTTTTATCCCGATATTTAAGCTTGCGATCTTTGCGTGGGTTGTAAAAAAATCGCACGCAGCCTTCGGTGTTTTTATTGGTGGGTGACGTATTATGCCACAGAGATCGATCATGCTAAACGCGATTCCTGTGAAAAGAAAAAGCAGAGTTATCCATGATTTCCCGTACGGCGTCGAGCAGAGGCGATGCCCGCACGCCGGCATCGTAAATGTCACGAAGACCGGGCATTGCGTTTTTGATTGTGCGTATTGTTATGCGAAGAGCTATCCTTGGTCGTCACACGGCCCTTTTGTGGCAGTTTACGAAAATCTGCCGGAGTTGCTAGATAGTGAACTGCGCGCGATTCGCATTTGTCCGCCTCTTTATTTTTGTGCAGTCACTGATCCGTTTCAGCCACTTGATCTGGTGTGGGAGACTTCGCTCAAAGCAATGAGCATCGCTGCAAATCACGGTGCCTTTTTTACCATAATCACCAAGTCGGATTACGTGTTGAAAATTCTTAAGACAACTTGGGCCGACTACGAGAGATTTCACGTTTCCTTAACGTGTGAGAGTCTCAGCGGAGAGAAGCTAAAAGCGATAAGCCGCGCGCCAGCCGTCTTTAGGAGGCTCCGAGCCGTCGAAAAACTTGTCAGCGCGGGAGTTAGTGTCTCCGTTAGAGTCGATCCGATAATATCTGGGCTGACTGACGATTATTGTGAGTTGGACGAGCTGCTTCAAACGTTAGGGTCGATCGGGGTTCATCACATCACCGCGTCATCCGGCAGTTTCAATTCTGCCGGATTCCGGAAATTGGTTACGAGGATCGAAGAGACTGGCTATGCGGAAGCGGCTGCGTTAATGCGAAGTCGCTATATTTTTAATGGGAAAAAGTTCACGTTGAATATGAAAGACCGCCTGAAGCTCTACGAGGACCTCACGTCGCTATGCGGTCGTTACGACTTAGGTCTTTCCCTTTGTCAAGAACCGCTGAATCTCACGCTTGGCGACGCTGTGCGATGCCGGGCCTTGGGGAAGTTGGCAGTGCGAGATCGCTCTGGGCATCTTGTCCCAATTTGCAGTTCTGATTGCTTAAACGCGTGTCCGAACCGCGAAAATCCGCCTTGCAAGAACGAGAAGCTTCGCGCGGAATATCCCTTCAAATGGGCAACGCTGAC
>Ga0187771_10000169_pt1 | contig 35055 bp, 19 predicted proteins | sample 0116_SJ02_MP15_1_FD_133139 | JGI IMG/M metagenome (GOLD analysis project Ga0187771, IMG submission 133139) | Tropical peat soil microbial communities from peatlands in Department of Meta, Colombia - 0116_SJ02_MP15_10_MG | ecosystem: Environmental > Terrestrial > Soil > Wetlands > Peat | place...
ACCCGCGATCGCAGTCGCAGGTGGCGGAGCGACGGGATCGTCGGCGGCGGCGACGGGCGTCGGTACAGGAGCGGAGGGACGCCTGCTGGAGACCTCGAACGGCCTTCCCCTCACCCGGGCGGTCGGCATCAACCTGATCGGCGGTCACGCCGGCGACCAGACGCCGCTGTCGAGCATCCCCGGGGAGATCCAGGACGCCGCCCAGAACCTCCACGTCAGCTGGGTGCGCCAGGACTTCGACTGGTGGCGGGTCAACCCCACCGGCGGCTCGACCTACGATTGGTCGGAGACCGACCCGGTCATGGCCGCAGCGGCCAAGTACGGGGTGGGTGTTGTGGCCATCCTGGGCTCGATCTACTGGCCCTCCTCGACCCCGGTGGTGCCCAGCACCACGCAGTGGACGGCGTTCGTGAAGGCCTTCGTCGAGCGCTACGACAGTGTCTGGAAGCCGGAGGGCCTCAAGGGCCTGGTCGTCGAGCCCTGGAACGAGCCGGAGAACAACTGGAACGGCACCGCGGCCCAGTGGGCCACCCAGATCCAGCTGCCCGCCTACCAGGCGGTCAAGGCAGTGGACCCGTCGGTGCTGGTGACGCTGGACACGGTGGACTGGGCGGCGGGGGGGCAGTCGTGGTGGCAGCAGGTCGTCTCTGCGCTGGCCGGCCAGCAGTTCGTCGACCTCCCCGGCTTTCACGATTACGCCAACTCGGCGCAGAGCTGGGCGGGTTCGTTCCGCTCGTTCCTGAACTCTCACGGTGTCCACTACACGGCGATCTGGTGCACGGAGTTCGGGGTGGCGATGACACCGCCGGTGCCCCACGACGACAGCACCCACATCACCGTGCTGCAGAGCCAGATCCCGCCCACCCTGGCCGGCGGTGGAGGTCCGGACGCGATGTTCTACTACGCCTACAAGGACCTGGCGGAGGGCGGTGTGGTCCACGCCAGCTACGGCCTGATGGACGAGAACGGCAACCACTACCAGAGCTACTCGGTGTTCCAGCAGCTGATGGGTGCGGCGCCGGCTCCGACACCCGCCGGTCCGACCCCCACGCCGACGCCCACGCACCAGCCGACTCCGGCTCCGACCCCACCGGTGGTGGCCTCGCCGTCACCCTCGAACCGGTCGAGCCCGGCCGGCACCTCCGGAGCAACCGCAACCCCGACTGCTGGCGCGGCGGGCACCGGGACGGCGGCGGCATCGCCGTCGACCGGACCCGGCTCCGGATCATCCAGCCCGACGTCGATCCAGGCGTCGCCGTCGGCCCCGTCCTCCAGCCCGGCGGCGGGCCCGGTGGCGGCGGTCATCCCCAGGGGCGCAGGGGGCGGCGGCCCGCCGGGCTGGCTCCTGCCGGCCGGCATCGGCTTCCTGATCATCGTCCTGGCGGGGCTCACCGCGATCGGCGTGCCGCGCCGCCGGCCACCCGGCATGACGGCTCCCCCACCTCCACCTGACGGGTGAACCCGAGACGTCCCGTCGTCTGGGCCCGGCATCACCGGAGGCTGGCGGTGGTGGCGGGGGTGCTGCTCGCCTGCGTGGCCATCGGCGCACCGATCGTCTTCCTGGCGGCACGTCCCGGCCGAACCGGCGGAACCGCGGTGGCGGCCAGCGGCGTGGTGGGTGAGATCGACGCGGAGCCCGACATGCGCAGCTGGGTCTACCCGGGCGCGAACCCTCAGAGCTGGTGGTGTGAGATGCCCGACTGCACCCCGGACTTCGACGTCGGCGGTCAGGGGCCGATGCCAACCATCGACGCGGAGCTCGAGGCCATCCGTGACCTGGGCGCCCGGTACGCGGGGATCGGCGTGCCCTGGCCGCTGATCGAGACCGCCCGGGGCGCCTACGACTGGGGGCGGCTCGACGCCATCGTCGCCGCAGCGTCGCGGGCGGAGGTCGTCCTGGAGCCGGAGCTGGACGGGACACCGCAGTGGGCGGGAGGCGGGCCGCAGCTCGCCGACCCACCGTCGAGCGTGGCGGACTGGACCGGCTTCGTGACCGCGCTGACCCAGCGCTACCGGAAGGACTTTCCCGACATCGAGATCTGGAACGAGCCCGACGGCGGCCAGGCGCTCTCCTGCACCGGCCCCAGCTGCGAGCAGATCTACGTCAACGAGCTTCTCAATCCAGCGTACGCGGCCATCAAGGCGGTTGACCCATCGATCCGGGTGGTGATGGCCGGCTCCGCCAATGACGCCGGCGCCTGCTGCGCCTACCTCTCAGCGGTGCTCGCCGACGGCGCCCGGTTCGACGTGGCCACCTTCCACAACTACACCGGCACGTGGGCGTCCGAGGCCTCGCAGTACCGCTCCATCCTGGACCAGAATGGCCACCGGGGTGAGCAGCTTTGGATGACGGAGTTCGGCGTGAACAGCACCATCGGGGACCAATCAGCGGCACTCCGGCAGGTCTTCGCAGGAGCGCTGCCCATCCAGGTGGCCGGCTGGTACAACCTCCGGGACACTGATGCCTGGTCCTGCTGCCCGCCCGCGGACCTGGCCCGAGGGCACTGGGGGCTGCTCGACGCCGATTTCTCTCCGAAGCCATCCTTCTCCACGCTCCAGGCGCTGCTAGCAGGGAAGGGCAGCCCGGCAGCCCCGGCAGCCGGCTTCGCTGGCGCGGTGACCGCGACGCTCTCGGGTGGACCGGCGGCATGACCAGATCGCGAGCCGGCGGTGAGGTCTCCCGGCCAGCCGGCGGCATCCCTGCAGAGCCGACCGGCGCGCCGGTGCGGGTCACTGTCTGCGTCCCCACCCGCAACCGCGGTTCCGCCATCGCTCCGACGCTGAGGAGCCTGGCCGCGCTGACTCACGACGACTTCGAGGTCGTGGTGGTCGACCAGAGCACCGATCTGCGCTCGCGCCGGGCCTATGAGGAGGTGGTCGGGGACGATCCTCGGTTCTCCTACGTGGCCACCGATACGATCGGTCTGTCGGTGGGCAGGAACATCGCGGTGTCCAGGGCGACGGGCTCGATCATCGCCTTCACCGACGACGACTGCGTGGTCCCGGCGGACTGGCTGACCGATATCGAGCGCGTCTTCGCCGCGCACCCGGAGGCGATGATGATCTGCGGCGGCGTGCTCGCCGGAGAGCACGATCCGCGGGCCGGGGCGATCCCGACCTTCACGCCGCGGCGCAGCCAGCTGCTCACATCTCCGTGGCTGAAGTACCGCAGCCGCGGCATCGGGGCGAACCTGGCGTTCCGAGCCTCGGCGCTGCATCGCGCGGGTCGCTTCGACGAGGTCCTGGGGGCGGGCGCTCCGCTCAAGTCGTGCGAGGACGGGGACATGGCGTACCGGTTCCTGCGGGCCGGCATGCCCGTCCTCGACGTTCCCGAACCGGCGGTGGTGCACTACGGGTTTCGCACCTGGTCCCAGCTGCGCCCGCTTTCCCGCGGCGCGCTGATGGCCTGCGGGGCGGACTGCATGAAGCACCTGCGGCTCGGGGACCCGGCGATCCTCCCCACCCTTCTCTTCCTCTGGTTCCGCCGCACCATCCGGTGGCACAACGTCTTCCGGCTGCGCCGGCCGATCGGGGCCTCCCTCTTCTTCGAGTTCGGCCGGGGGATGCTGCTCAGCTTCCGGTACCGGATCGACCGCCGGAGTCGCACCTACGTGCCGCCCGCGGTGGCGCGGACTGATTGTCAGAAGTCTGGTCCGTCGGCAGCCGGGATCAGGTGAGAGTGAGGTTGACGGTGGCCGAGCTGCCCAGGACCGGGCTCACCGTCGTGGACGCGGTGGTGTAGCCGGACGCGGACGCCGACACCGTGTAGCTGGAGGCGATCGGTCCAACCACCGCGAAGCTGTAGCCGCCACTCGCGCCCGTGGTCGCGGTCCCGACGCCGCTCAGAGTGACCGTGGCACCGGTGATCGGACCTCCTGCCGAGCCCTGGGCCAGGGCATTGACGTACTCCGCGGTGAAGCTGGCGGTCCCGCGTTGGAAGAGCAGAGGGATGTAACCGCTCAGCGTCTGGTCGCGGTTGGGCAGCGCCGGGTAGCCATCTCCGGAGCTGCTGGCCGCCGTCGCCTGGGCCGCGCTCCAGGAGGTGTAGGGGCTGCTCGCCGACCGGTAGACGAGGTCGCCGCTGACCTCGACGGTGCCGGTATCGTAGAAGGCGTAGACGGTGCTCGAGGGACCGACGAAGATCCCCACCCCGCTGTCCCCGCTGCCGCTGTCCACCGTCACCCGCGAGCCCCAGCTGGCGACGCCTGCCGCGTTCACGATGACCTCCTGGTAAGAGACGCCCACGGCGCCCCCGGTGCCGGCGGCCGCCGACCGGTAGAGGACGTGGATGAAACCGGTGGCGGGGTCGACGGTGGCCTGGAACGTGGCCGGTCCGAGGTACTGGCCGCTGACCGCGCTGTCCTTGACCTCCGCCTCCCAGTTCGAGGCCGCCGCTGATGGCGCCGCGTCCGGGAGCACGATCACGGAGAGCTGGTCGGAGTGGTAGGTGGCGCTGTCAATGACGTAGACGAGCGCCGTCCCGCCCGCGCTGCCGCCCACCATCTGGGGATCGTGGAGCAGGATCGGGTAGGCGTGGGAGCCGGTCGACGCGGTCCCCATCTGGAAGGGCGTCGCCCAGCCCGACGAACCGTTCCTGGTCGCCGTGTAGGTCATCATCACCCTCCAGGAGCCGTCGCGGTAGGCGACTATCAGGTCGGTCCCGTTCCAGGCGATGCTGCCGATCTGGTAGCCAGGCCTCGCTGGGCTGGCCGCCTTGGTCCCGGAGTTGTCCCAGCTGAAGGATCCGGCGCCGTAGGTGGCGTGGGCCACCCAGACCCCGCCGGTCAGCCCGTCATCGGACATGTAGGCCACCCAGACATCCGTGGACGACACCCCCGGCACGCAGAGCAGAGAGATCTCGTTGTCGGTGCTGCCGCTGATCGGGAACGTCGGGCTCAGGGCCGTGAAGGTGGGACTGGTGCTCGATGGGTTCGTGACCTGGTAGAGCGTGCCGACGCCAGCGCTGGTGTTGGTGACCGGGAGCAGCAGGCTACCGTCGCCTAGCACGCAGACGCTGGCCATCACCGAGTCGTTGAGACCGCTCGAGGTCACGGTCGCGACCGATGACGGCGACACCGACCCGGACGTTCCGCCACTGACCGTCCCGTCGACCTGGGTGATCGGAGTATCCGAGAAATTGGCCCAGTCGACATAGGAGCCGGTCGTCCTGGTCCCCGCCTGGCCGGTGCCGGTGAGGAGGCTCTGGGTTGCGCTGATCTGCCAGCCACTCGGCGCCGTGCTCCCCGTCCAGACGTTGCCCTCGACCAGGTTTCCGACCACGTCGAGCTGAGCGTGATAGAGGGTGTTCAGGCTCACCGTCTGGCAGACCATGGCGAGCTCGGTCCAGGCGCTGGGGATGGTCACCCAGAGCGCGATGTCTCCGCTGGTGCAGGCTGTGCTGGAGCCAGGAGGCACGGGATTCGACCCGTCGGGCGGATCGACGGCCAGGACGATGGCGTGCCAGCTGGTCGCCGTGCCCTGGACCCGGGCGAGCAGCCGGGGGCCATGCTGAGCCGCTGTGTCGGGGAGCACCGAGGTGATGTCGAGGTCGGCGTTGACCTGCTGGTTGGCGTACTGGTAGCCCATCCAAGTGTCGAAGTCCTGCAGGGTCGAGCCCGAGGTGTCCACCCAGGCCTGGTTCGCGGTGATGCCAGCGCCGTTGATCGCCACACCGTTGGGCGGGCTGGAGATGTCGCTGGTCCAGGCGTTGCCGTCGGTCGAGGGGCTCCACCCGCCGGTCTGGTTCGGCTGGGTGAAGGCGTCCATGGCGACGGTCGGTGGGATGGCGACCAGCTGCTGGTTAGCGGTGACGCTGCCTCCCGAGGAGGCAACCACCGCGGCCAGGTCGTTGTCGTTGTAGCCGACGCCGGAGGCGGTGAACACGACGGTGTACGTGCCGGCCGGGACCGACAGCGAGTAGGTGCCGGTGCTGCTCGTGGTCGCGGTGGTGGTGGCCGGGGCCGTGGAGACGGTGACCCCGGCGATCGAAGCGCCGCTGGAGCTGTCGGTGACCGTCCCGGCGATCGTCGAGGGGGGCGGCGGCGACGGAGAAGGGGACGGGGACGGGGACGGCGAAGGGGACGGAGATGGCGATGGGGACGGAGATGGCGAAGGGGACGGGGACGGAGACGGAGACGAGGATGGCGACGGTGATGGCGACGAAGACGGCGACGGTGATGGCGACGGTGACGGCGACGGCGACAGGCTGTTGTCGAACTCGGCCGTGAAGCTGCTGGTGCCCCGCTGGAAGAGCAGGGGGATGTAGCCGCTCATCGTCTGGTCGCGGTTGGGCACCGCCGGGTAGCCGTCACCGGCGCTGCTCGCCACGGTCGCCTGGGCCGCGCTCCACGTGGTGTAGGGGCTGCTCGCGGTCCGGTAGGCCACGTCGCCGCTGACCTCCGCGGCGCCGGTGTCGTAGAAGGCGTAGAGCACGCTGGAGGGGCCGACGAAGATCCCCACTCCGGTGTCCCCGCTGCCGCTGTCCACGGTCTCGCGCGAGCCCCAGCTGGCCGCGCCGGTCGCGCTCACGGTGATCTCCTGGTAGGAGACTCCCACGGCGCCCCCGGTGCCCGCCGCCGCCGATCGGTAGAGGACGTGGATGTCACCGGTGGCGGGATCGACGGCGGCCTGGAAGTCAGCCGGGCCGACGTTCTGGCCGCTGACCGCGGCATCCTTGACCTCCGCCCCCCAGCTCGAGGGCGCGGCCGAGCCCGCCGTGTCCGGGAGCACGATCACCGAGAGCTGGTCGGAGTGCGAGCCCGCACTGTCGATGGTGTAGACCAGCGCCGTCCCACCCGCGCTCCCCCCCAGCATCTCCGGGTCGTGGAGAAGGATCGGGAAGGCGTGGGAGCCGCTCGACGCGGTCCCCACCTGGAACGGGGTCACCCATCCCGACGACCCGTTTCTGGTCGCCGTGTAGGTCATCATCACCCGCCAGGAGCCGTCCCGGTAGGCGACCATCAGGTCGGTCCCGTTCCAGGCGATGCTGCCGACCTGGTAGCCGGGCTTCGCCGGGCTGGCCGCCCTGGTTCCGGGGTTGTCCCAGCTGAACGACCCCGCCGTGTAGGTGGCATGAGCCACCCACACTCCGCCGTTCAGCCCATCGTCCGACATGTAGGCCACCCAGACGTCGGTCGACGATGCCCCGGGCACGCACAGCAGCGAGACCTCGCTGTCGGTGCTCCCGCTGAGCGAGAAGGTCGGGCTCAGCGCCGTGAAGCTGGGGCTGCCGCTGGAGGGGTTGGTGACCTGGTAAAGCTCGCCGGTGCCCGATATCGTGTTGGTGACCGGAAGCAGCAGGCTGCCGTCGCCGAGCACGCAGACACTGGCCATCGCCGGGTTGTCGAGCCCACCCGCGGTGACGGTGGCAACGGTGAACGGGGACCCGGTGGCCAGGGCCAGCCGGAAACCACCGATCACGAGGAGCGCCGCGGCCCCCAGCAGGGACGCGATTCCGAACGCAACCGGCCGACGCCGCCTGAGGCTTTCTCTCACCTTAATCGGTCCTATGAATGGGTCTCATGGACAGGAACCGTCCGGGTCAAGCGAACCGATTCAGTCTCGGGGATCATCAGAAGTCTACTGAATCGGCAATTGCGCAACCGCCAGGACAGGCGCCCAGCCGGGATGCCTTCATGTCCCGACCGCGACCGCGGCGCCACCACCCAGCACCTGCCAGGTCCGGAGCGCCTTCTGCCCCGGGCGGCTTGCCGGTGGCGGGCTCAGGCAAACCTGGGGCGCAGCCGTCGGGTCACCTTCCTAACCCCGCTCCGGAGCAGTTCCCGCTCCTCGCGGCTCAGCACCCTGAGGAGCAGGGCGAGGAGTGGGAAGCTCACCAGGCCCGCGGCGATCCCGGCCACCAAACCGAGGCGGAGAGCGAGGAGCACCGCCACCGCCATCCCGGCGGTGGCCACCATTCCCTTGAGAGCACGCAGCAGGGAGGCGCCGGCGAAGATCCGCCGGATCAGAACCATGGCGATCCCCGAGAGAACAACCTCGGTCACGACCATGGCGATCGACGCACCGATGGCTCCGTTTCCGCCGGTGCGCTGGAAGTACGGGATCAAGAACAGGTTGGCGATCGGATTGACGACGCAGGCGACCACCATGACACGTGTCCACACGATCTGGCGGCCGCTGGCGATCATCACCTGGTTGGCCATCACGTTGAGGTACATCGGGGGGAGGCAGAAGGCGAGCAGCACCAGGACGGTGACGCTCCCTGAGAAACCCCCGCCATAGAGCGTCTGGATGAGGGGACCGGCGACGAGCACCGTGCCGACGCATGCCGGCATGCTCAGCACCAGCACCAGCTCCATGGCCGGCCGGGCCCGGGCGCGAAGCGCGTCGGGACCAGAGTTGTAGGCCTGGACCAGCTGCGGAAGCCAGGCGTTGGAGAGGATCACCGGGGCCATCATCAGCACCCCGAAGATCCGGGTGGGCAGCCCGTACCATCCGAGCACCTTGGTCGAGGTCATGATCCCCAGCATGAGCGAATCGATCCAGAGGTAGAAGGTGAACGCGATCGCCATCGTCGAGTACGGGAGGCTTTCCCGCAGCAGCCCCAGGACGGCGCGAGGGGTCACACGCCAGCGGATGGCGAAGTGACTCCGGGCCCAAACGAGGTAGAGAACGGTCTCGACGCACACCATGGCAACCCCGGCGGTGAGGATCCCAATGGCGCGCACGCCGAGCAGTGCCAGGCAGATGGTGGCGAGGCCGACGACCCCGTTGTTGAGGAACTGCGAGTACGCGAGGTACTGCATCTTCTGGATGGCCTGGAAGGCGGCGAGGATCGGGTCGGACACGACCACGAAGACGCAGATCGACCAGCCGAGGAGCACAGCGAGGGCGGGATCTCCCGACATCCCTCCGGCGCGAATGACGATGAGGGCCCCTCCCAGCGCCGGCACCAGGAGGATGCCACCGAGCACGATCGCGGTGCCGATCAGGACGGGCGCCCGGCTGCGATCGGCGGCGATCTCGCGGACCAGGAACGGCCGGAGACCCAGGCCCACCACCACCAGGAGGATCCCGGTCGCCGCCTGGGCGAGCGTGTAGACGCCCATCTGGCCGGCGCCCAGGCGCCTCGGCACGATCAGGGTCCAAGCCAGGGTCACGCACCAGATCAGGAGTTGGCTCCCGGTGAGGAGGGAGACGTTTCGGATCAGCAGGCTCCGGCTGCTCTGCCGATGAGCGGCCGGCAGCTCCGGCTTGGCCGGCTCCAGACCCGCAGGGTCAGCGCCCGCTCGCGCCGTCTCCTCGGGGGCAGCGTCAGAGATCACGTCAAGGACAGGTTGACCGTGTTGGTCACGCCGGTCGTCGGCGTCACCTTCGCCGATCCAGTGGTGAACCCGGCGGCCGAGGCGGTCAGCGTGTAACTGGAGCCGCCAGTCAGCACTCCAGGAACACCGCTCAGGCTGTAGTTGCCGTGGGCATCGGTGGTCGTGGTCAGGCCGTTGCTGAGGGTCACCGTCGCGCCCGCGATGGGATTGCCAGTGGCTGTGCTGGTGATCGTCCCGCTGATCTGGGTGATCGGCGTCTCCATGAAGTTCGCATAGTCGACGTAGGAGCCGGTCGTCCTCGTCCCGGCCTGACCGGTTCCGCTGAGCAGGTCCTGGGCAGTCATGCTGGCGCTGATCTGCCAGGCGGCGGGCTCACTGCTCCCGCTCCAAACCTTGCCCTCGACCAGGTTGCCGATGACGTCGAGCTTCACGTGATACAGGGTGTTGAGCGAGACCGTCTGGCACACCATGGCCATGTCGGTCCAGCTGCTCGGGATCGTCACCCACAGGGAGATGTCACCGTTGGTGCAGGCGGTGCTGGACCCGGGGGGCACGGGATTCAACCCGTCGGGCGGGTCGACCGTCATGACGATGGCATCCCAGTTCGTCGGGGTCCCCTGGACGCGGGCGAGAAGACGGGGACCGTGAAGGTAGGTGCCGTCCTGCACCACCGTGGTGACGTCGACGTCGGCGGTGACCTGCATGTCGGCGTACTGATAGCCCATCCAGGTGTCGAGGTCCTGGAAGCTGGAGCCGGAGGTGTCGACCCAGGCCTGACTCCCGGTTATCCCAGCCCCATTGATGGGAACTCCATTGGGCGGGTTGCCGATGTCGCTGACCCAGGTGTTCCCGTCCGTTGACGGGTTCCAGCCCCCGGTCTGATCGGGCTGGGTGAAGGTGTCCATGGCAACCGTGGGTGGAATGGCGACCAGCTTCTGGCTCGCGGTCACGCTGCCGCCCGCCGGCGCCTGGACAGCGGTCACGTCGTTGTCGTTGTAGCCGACGCCGGACGCGGTGAAGACCACCGTGTAGGTACCCGCCGGCACCGGCAGGGAATACGACCCTGTCGAGCTCGTGGTCGCCGTGGTGCTGCTGGGGATCGTGGAGACGGTGACCCCGGAGATCCCCTTGCCGCTCACGCTATCGGTGACGCTGCCGCGGATCGTGGAGTTCGGGGGTGAGAAGCTGACCGGGGCGACCGTGAAGGAGTCGAAGAGCACGTCGCTGCCGGTTGACGCATAGCCGTACAGCCCCATCGTCCCGGCGGCCGTGATGGTGGTGCTCGTCCCGGTCCAAGTCCAGGCGGTGGGCTCGGTCACGCTGGCGGGCCAGACCTTGACGAAGAGGTTGCTTCCCTGCGCCTCGAACCGCAACCAGTAGAAGGTGTTGGGGCTCGCGGAGAAGGAGGCGATCGTCTGGCTGGTCGTCCAGCTACCACCCGAGCGCACCATGAAGACCAGGTGACCGCCGCCGTCATAGCGCACCAGGTCCATGTCGCCGTTCGACTGGTGGCGGAGGATGATCCCAGCGGGTTCGCCACCGTCGAAGGTCGAGAACCGGACCAGGGCATTCCCGTCCGCGGTGGTCGCCGAGCCCAGGATCTCGAAGGTGCTGCGCTGCGACGACCCGGTCAGCTTGCCCTCATCGGAGCTGATCGAGAGACTGCCGTCGCCGATCGACTCCCCCACCGCCGGAGACCAGGCCATGCCGTTCGAGGCAGTGCCCCAGCCGTTCTGATTGGTCCGCTGGAAGGTGTCCTGGACGATGTACGTGGCCGTGGCCGTGAGCGTCTGGCTGGCTGATGAGGTCAGGCCGGCGCTGTCGGTCACCGTCACCGTGACCGTGTAGCTGCCGCCACTGGTGTAGGTGTGAGCGGCCGTGGCGCTGGACTGCGGCCCGGACACCGTGCCATCCCCGAAGTTGAAGGTGTAGCTCTGGATCGGGTTGGACCCGGGTGTCGAAGCAGAGGCGTCGGCGGAGACGGTGAGGGGCACGGTACCCGAGGTGGGGGTGACGGTCAGGGCGGCCGCCGGCGGGGTCGCCACGATGACGGTCACGGTGGCGGTCGCCGTCGCACCGGTGCTGTCGGTCACGCTGACGGTGGCCGTGTAGCTACCGTTGGCGAGGTAGGTATGGGCGGCGGTCGCACCCGCCTGGGGTCCGGTGGTGCTCCCGTCGCCGAAGGCGAAGGTGTAGCTCGTGATCGACACCCCGCCGGTGTCAGTGGAGCCGCTGGCGTCGGCTGTCACCGCGAGCGGTGCCGGCCCCGACGCCGGCGTGACCTTGAGGGCCGCCTTGGGTTGCGCCACCGCCTCCTGGGCGGTGGCCTTCGAGCTGTTGCCGGCGCTGTCGGTCACAGTGACGGTCACCGTGTAGACGCCGCCAGCGGTGTACGCGTGGGTTGCGGTGGCTCCGGCCTGGGGCCCGACCGTGGTGCCGTCCCCGAAGGCGAACGTGTAGCTCTGGATCGGGCTGGAGCCGGCCACCGATGTCGAGGCATCCGCGGTCACCGCGGTCCCTACCGGTGCCACGGACGGGGTGAGGCGGAGCGCCGCGCTCGGACCGTTGGCCACGCTGACGGCGGCGGTGGCGCTCGAGGTCGCGCCGGCGCTGTCAGTGACGGTCACCGTCACCGTGTAGCTGCCCGTTGCCGTGTACGTATGGCTGGCGGTCGCGGCTGCCTGGGGCCCGGCGGTCGTCCCATCCCCGAAGGCGAAGCTGTAGCTGGCGATCGACACCCCCGTGGTGTCCGTCGAGCCGGACGCGTCGGCGGTGACCACAAGCGGCGGCGGACCCGATCCCGGCGAGACATTGAGGGCGGCCTTGGGTTGCGCCACCGTCTCCTGAGCGGTCGCCTGGGCGCTGTTGCCGGCGCTGTCGGTGACCGTAACGGACACTGTGTACACCCCACCGGCGCTGTAGCTGTGGGTTGCCGTGGCCCCAGCCTGCGGGCCCACCGTGGTGCCGTCGCCGAAGGCGAAGGTGTAGCTCTGGATCGGGTTGGACCCGGGCGTGGACTGGGAGGCGTCGGCGGTCACCGCGGTTGCCACGGGGGCAACCGTCGGGCTCAGGCTCAGCGCCGCGCTCGGCCCGCCGACCGGGGCAACCGAGAAGGAATCGAACTCCACGCTGCTGCCCGGCGACGCGTAGCCGTAGAGGCCCATCGTCCCGGGGCCGGTCACCGTGGCGCTCGTACCCGTCCAGGCCCAGGTCGCCGGCTCTGGGCTGCCGTCCGGCCACGCCCGGAACGAGACGCTGGTTGCCTGCACCTGGAAGCGCAGCCAGTAGAAGCCCCCGGCGGTGATCGGGAAGGAGGTGGTGCTCACCACCGTCCACGCGCCGCCGGAGCGCACCATGAACTGGAACGCGTTGCTGCCGTCATAGCGCAGCAGGTCCATGTTCCCGCTGGACTGGCCTCGGAGGGTCATCCCGAGCAACTCCTGACCGTCCGAGTCCGAGAAGCGCATCAGGCCGCTGACATCGGCCGCGGTCGCGGATCCCAGCGTCTCGAAGGTGCTGTGCTGCGATGAGCCGCTGATCACCCCCTCGTTCGACGAGATCGCCAGCGAGCCGTCGCCGGCGGTGATGCCGGCGCTCGGGGCCCAGGTCATGCCGTTGGAGGCGGTGCCCCATCCGCTCTGGTTGGCCCGCTGGAAGGTGTCCTGGACCACGAACGGCGAGGCGGCTCCCACCGGCTGCGACGCGGTGACGGCGAGACCGGCAAGGAATACGCACAATCCGGCGATGCCGTAGAGCCGGCGCCCCGCCATCTGAAGTCGAATCCTCTGCACGGCAAGCCTCCCTGCGACCGCGGCGGGCGCAGAAACTCCCAATCACTCACAGGTATCATGGGGGGGCCGGCGAGCTCCGGAAATGGGCGGCCCTCCCACGGTCGAGACACATGTCCCGAACTCGGAAGCCTGGGTCCCATGGCCGGCAGCGAGACCGCTGCATACCATCCGGCTGACATGTCTGCGCGTGTGATACCCGTGCCCGACGGGTCACCCGGCGCCCGGCTGGACGACGGCCGCAGGGTCCAGGATGGGATCGCCTCGGTATTCGATCGCGCCGCCGGCTATTACCGCGATATGCGGTGGGAGAAGAACCGGGTCGTCCGGCTCGAGAAGGAGATGACCCGGCGGGTGATCTCCGAGGAGCTTGGCGAAGGGCCGGTCAGCTCGGCGCTGGAGATCGGTTGCGGACCCGGAACGTGGACGCCGCTGCTCGCGGAGCGGGCCGCGACGGTGGTGGCCCTCGACCTCTCCGAGAAGATGCTGGAGCGGGCCCGGGAGGCGGTCCGCCAGCCCCACGTCACCTTCGCGCAGGGTGACGCGGCCACCTACCGCCCGGACCGCGACTTCGACCTGGTCATGAGCATTCGCGTCCTCGAGTACGTCCCGGAATGGCGTGCCGTGATCGGCCGGCTGCGCCAGCTCGTGGCCCCCGGCGGTCGCGCGGTGGTCATCACCAAGACCCCGGTATCGGTGTGGCGAGGCACCGGGCGGGAGCGGTGGTTCGGACCTCACACCCTGGGGCGCCGGCTGACCGGCCGGAAGCTGGACCCCGAGTTCTGGCAGGTCTACCTCCCCGTGCGGGAGTTGCGGCGCGCCTTCGCCGAGGCGGGGCTCGTCGATCTGCGAGTCCGGCCGGTGATCTTCGGATTGCCGATCTACGTCCGCGGCTCCAAGCAGTACCCGATCGTCCCGAAGTTCGCCGAGGCCCCCTTCCTGCGCGCGACCGAGGCGACGTGGCGCTGGGTCTCCCGGCAGAGCGAGGGCACGCGCCTCGGGTCGCTCGTCCTCGCCGAGTCGTACGCCGTCTCCGGACGGCGTCCGGCTCCATGAGATGGCGGTCCGCACGAGCTCCTCGGGAGGTTCCGCGGAGCTGAGCCCGAGGCCGGCGGTGCCACCCGACGGCCTCAAGATCGCCTTCCTGACCCCGGGGCTGCCACCGGAGGGAGGCGGCATCGGCAGCTATACGGAGAAGACCTCGCGGGCCCTGGCCGCCCGCGGCCACGAGGTCCACGTGCTGGTCCCGGGGATCCCCCGCCTGCACCTCGAGATCATCGACGCCGTCCGGATCCACCGGATTCCCACGCCCAGGGCTCGCCCCATGGTGCTGGCCCAAACCCGGGCGATGGCCGTCGCCCTCCGCCGGCTCGGTCCCTTCGACATCGTCCAGGCGTCCGAGTGGGGGGGCCTGGCGTGGTGGTTCTCGCACATCGCGCCCACCCCGCTGGTGACCCGCCTGGCCACTCCTCATTTCATGATCGAGGAGCTCAACCGGGTCCCGTGGGCCCAGCGCCGGCGGCAGTCAGTCAGCCGGTGGCTGGAGCGCTCCCAGGCTCGCCGGAGCGCCCGGGTGATCTCGCCGGCGCGGGTCCTCGCCGACCGGGTGGCGCGGCGCTGGCGCATCGAGGCCGGCGCGATCACGCTGGTGCCAACCGGCATCAGCCTTCCCCGCCCCGAGCTCGGGCCCGTCCCCGCCGAGCTGCAGGGGGTCGAGTACGTCCTCTACTTCGGCCGGCTGGAGGAGCGCAAGGGAGTGGACACGTGGGTGGAAGCACTGCCCGCGGTCCTCCGATCACGGCCCAGCCTTCACGCCGTCTTCGTGGGCGAGGACATGGGCATGGGCGGCCGGTCGTTCGAGGAGAGAGCCCGGGAGCGCTGCCCGGACCAGAGCGGCCGCCTCCACTTCCTGCCCGCCATGTCCCACGCGCGGCTCTTCCCCATCGTGGCGGCGGCCCGGCTGGTGGTGATGCCCTCGCACTGGGAGAGCCTCGCCAACACGTGCCTGGAGGCGATGGCGCTGAGCCGCACGGTGGTGGCCACGAGTGGGTCGGGCTTCAGCGAGGTGATCACCGACCAGGTCGATGGTTTCCTGGTCCCGCCCGGCGACGCGACGGCGCTCGCGGCGCGCGTCAGTGACCTCGCCGACGACGACGTGCGGCTGGCCCGGATCGGCCGGGCGGCGCGGCGCCGGGCCGAGGACTTCGACCTCGACACCATGGTGGACCGACTCCTGACCGTGTACGCCGAGCTGCTCTCGGCCCCAAGGCGGCCTCGAAACGGTGGCGACGGCACCGCATCCCCCGAGCTCCGAGAGCTCAGTGGCCGCCGCCACGGGGTGCGGGCGAGGGTATGACCTCGTGAGAGTCTCCGTCTGCATCCCGGCGACCCGCGCCGGGAGCCTGGGAGCCGCGATCCGCTCGGTGCAGCGGCAGACCTGGTCCGACTGGGAGGTGGTGGTCCTGGGCCAGGGGGATGACGGCGTCGAGGAAGCCCTGCGCTCCGCCACGGCCAGGGCCAGCGGCGGCGACCCTCGGATCAGGTATTTGCACCTGCCCCGCCGCGGCCTCAGCCGGGCTCGGAATGCCGCGCTGATCGAGGCGCGCGGCGAGGTGATCGCCTACCTCGACGACGACTGCGAGGCCGACGCCCACTGGCTGGAGACAGCGGTCACCGCTTTCGAGGCCGACACTGCCCTCGGGCTGGTCGGTGGGTCCGTGGCTCCCAGCGGGCCTCTGGGGCTGCTCTCCTCGTGCCCGACGCTCACCCCTCGGGAGGCCCTCTACGATCCCGCCGCCAGCCCGCAGCGACCACCGCCCGGGTGGGACTGGATGGGCGCCAACTTCGCGATCCGGACTGCGGTGGCGAGGACGGTGGGGCGATGGGACGTCCATCTCGGCGCGGGTGCGGAGTTCCCGGCTGGAGAGGACACCGACTACAAGCTCCGCCTCGAGGCGAGCGGGGTCCGGATGCTGAGCACCCCGCGCTCCCTGGTCCTGCATGCGGCGGGGACTCGCTCGGGGCGTGCCGCCCTGCGCAGTCAGCGGAGCTACGCGCTCGGCAACGGGGCCCTGGCAGCCAAGCAGACCCTTGCCGGCGACCCTCGCGGCGGGCTGTGGCTCCGTCAGACCAGGCACGGCTGCCTCTCCGGCTGGCTCACCAGCCGGCGACCCCACCGGCTGCCCGTCGACCTTCGCCGGGGTTTCTGGTTCGAGGTGGGATATCGCCGGTGCCTGCACGGCTACCAGGTGGACGCCGATGGCCTGCTGCGGCGCCGCAGTGCCGGACCACTCCTGCTGCCGGTCGCGGGGGCGCCGGGGGCGCTTCTCAGCAGCGCTGACTCCCGGAGACTGGTCAGCGTTCTCGACCCTTCGCACGTGTCTCCCGACATTCGCGGGCTGCGCGGCTGGCTGGAGCGCCGGCAGGCGCGCCGTTCCGCTCTCGTCCTGGTTCCTGATCGGGCAACCGGGATCCGATTCGCCGGCCGGTGGAAACTTGATCTGGGCAGGCTGCGGATGGCCCCCGGCCTGCAGCAGCCCGAGCCGGAGCAGATCCGGCGCTGGCTGGCGTCCGCCATCCGCTTCCAGGGGTCGCGGCCATGGCACGCGGCGTGACGGACCTCCAGGTTGCGGTCAGTCGAATGCCGGCGCCGGCGCCGTCTGGCCAGCCCGCTGCCGGAGAGGACCCGGCCGGCCCGGAGACGGCTCGCGCGTTCCTGCGCGCACGGCTGGTCCGAGGTCTCAGCGGTTTCGTCGGTCTGGAGGGAGAGTGGCGGGCCCTGCTCGACCGGGTGCGCCCGGCCAACCCGTTCCTCAGCTGGGAGTGGGTATCCGAATGGGGCCGTTGCTTCTGGGACGAGCGGCTCCTGACCGTGATCGTCGAGCGGGCCGGGGTCGGACCGGTCGCGATCGCGCCTTTCCTGCCGCGCCGCAGCCTGACCGTGCCGGGGATGCGGCCCGCCGTCCTCGAGCTGATGGGGCCACGACGGCGCCGGCAGTGGTGGATGTTCGAGCTGGCCGAGGGCCTGGTCGACCCGGCCTGTTCCGTCGATGCTCTGCGCCTGATCCTTCGCCGCCTCGCCGGAGAGCGCCGCTGGCACTTGGTCGAGGTGGCCGGTTGGGGGGCCGCCGGCGACTGGTGGAGAGAGGCCGCGGCTGGTCCAGGCTCTCAGACCCTGGTTGCCCGGGCCCATCGGGTCCAGGCGCCGCTGATGAAGCTCTCGCCAAGCTGGGAGGAGCTCAGGTCCCGGCTGCGCCGGAACATCAAGGAGAGCATCCGGCGCGCTTACAACGCCCCGGCGCGTGACGGCCTCGCCTTCGCGTATCGCGAGCAGGCCGAGCTCGACGGCCTGGACCCCGTCATCGACGCGTTCCTAGCCCTGCACGCGCATCGCGCTCACGCCTCGGCGAGATCACCCCATTACGACCTCTTCAGGGACGCGCGGTCACAGCGGTTTCTCAGAGGAGTCGCCCGGCGCCTCGTCGAGGCTGGCCTGCTCCGGGTGGGCTGCGTCGAGCTGGATGGACAACTGGTGGCCGCCCGCCTTCAGCTGGAGATGAACGGCTCTCTCCTCCTCTACCAGTCGGGTTTCGATTCGCGGTACTGGCAGTACAGCGTCAGTCTGCTGGCCGCGGTCGAGGCCATCAAGTCAGCCACACTGCGCGGCCTATCGGAGGTCAACTTCTCGCTGGGCGAGGACCAAGGCAAGCTGCGCTGGGACGTCCGGCTCGTTCCTTACGATCGCCTCTGGCTGGTGCGCGACAGGATGTCGTCACGCCTGCTGTTCGCCGGTCTGGAGTGGCTCAGGGGGCTGCGAGACCGGACGCGGTCCGTGCTCCTCAGGCTATCCAGCCGAGGGGCTCGACCGCCGCGGTGATCCCATGCCCAGCGAACCCACGCCGTGCCGGCCCGCGGACGCTAAGCTGAAACCAGGGCCATCGGCGGTCGCCATGAGGCTGGGAGTGTCGGCGTGACGGGAGCGCGTCTCTTCGCTCCGTTGGGGGGGCGCCTCGTTCACTGCCGGTCGCGCGCAGGGCACCGCGAACCCCGGGAACGGTGCTGGTGAACGCCACCGGTCTCCCGCCGCGGGAAGCCGGTGGGCACGGCGTCGAGAGCGGGCCCGCCTCGAGCGGGGTGACCCCTCAGCCGACCGAGCCCGTGGCCCTTTCAACGAGCTCCCCGCCCAGCGCGGCCGGCGGAGCAGCTCAGCTCGACCTGACCGCCCGGGTTGCGCTGGGGTTGCCGGCGTTCCTGGAGCTGGAGACCCCCTGGCGCGAGCTCGTCGAGCGCACGTCGACCGCCAACCCCTTCCTGAGCTGGGAGTGGGTCTCCGAGTGGGCCACCACCTTCTGGGGCGCCAGCCTTCGCACCGTGCTCGTCGAGAACGGACGGGGTGCTCCGGTGGCGATCGCACCCTTCCTGCCCCATCCGGGGCTGCCGGTCCCGGGTCTGCGAGCTCCAGCCCTGGAGCTGATGGGACCGAGACGGCGCTGGCACTGGTACACCTTCGAGCTGGCCGAGGCCCTGGTCGACGAGAGCGTCGCCGTCCCCGCTTTCCGGCTCATCCTGCAGGCGCTCGCCGAGTCCGGTCACTGGCGCTGGATCGAGGTGGCCGGCTGGGCCGAGCACGGGCAGTGGTGGAGAGAGGCGCTCGTGGGCGGCGGGGTGCGCTTCGCCGTCGGCCGCTCTCACCTGATCGATTCCCCGGTCATGGAGCTGCCCCACAGCTGGGAAGAGATCTTCCAGCACCTGAGCAAGCAGTTCCGGCAGAACATCCGGACCGCTCAGCACGGGTTGGAGCGGCAGGGATTCCAGCTCAGCTACTCAGAGCTGCGCGGCCAGAGCCGCATCGACGCCGTTCTCGATGATTTCTTCAGCCTGCACGCCGCCCGTGCCCACGCGGAGGGACGCACCCATCACCCTGACCTCTTCACCGACCCGGCGCGGCGGGACTTCATCGTCCGGGTCATCCACCGGCTCGCTGATTCCGGCCTGCTCAGCGTGGGATCCATCGAGCTGAACGGCGAGCGGGTCGCCACCCAGATCCTGATGGAGATGAAGGGCGTCCTCTTCCCCTACCGGTCCGGCTTCGATCCCAACTTCTGGCGGTACAGCATCATGACCCTGGCGCTCGTCGAGGCGATCAAGGGCGCGATCTCGAGGGGCTCGTCGGCGGTGAACTTCGGCGCCGGGCTGACCCCGGCCACGGCCCGATGGAATGTGCGGGTCGTCCCCTACGAGCGGCTCTGGGTGATCCGCGACACCCGCCGAGGGCGCGCCGCGCTCGAGACCTACGAAAGGCTGCGCAGTCTGGGCGGGCGAGCTCGCCAGGCGCGCTCGAGCATCGGTGGTGTGGCCAGGAAGCTGCCCCGCCCGCTCGCCCGTCGAAACGGATGACGCCGCCGAGGCAGCGGCTGCTCCTCTTTCTCGCCCCGGCCGATCACCCTCACCGGGATGCGGCGTGCGCCACCCTGGCCTGGCTGGCCCGGGCGGAGGGACAGCTCTTCGAGTGCTATTTCGACGCGCGGCCGACGGGGAGTCACTACGGCGGCGGGCTGCCCGTGGGCGGTGACCTCAATGACATGCGCGGAGGCACCTTCAGCGGAGCTCGTCACCTGGAACAGCTCCTGCTCCTGCTGCAGCGCTTCGAGGTGGAGGCGGCCGCCTTGGCCCCCTCGCTGCTCACCCCGACGCTGCTCGATGCCGGCGTCCGGTTCCGGTCACGGGCGGCCGAGCTGGCCACCTTCTACGCGGAGGTCTTCGGGAGCAGCACGCAGCCGTTGCCTGACACCCTGCTCGTGGTCGGCCAGGGCCGGGTGGCAGGCGGGAGCCTCGGCGCCTTCGCGTTTCCCGAGATCGTCCACCGCCGTCTGCTGGCGGTGGCCGAGGGCGACGCCGAGGCGATCTGCAGCCTGAGCCGCGGCCGCAAGGTCGAGACGCTCTGGCTTGCCGGAGCCGCTCTCCCGGAGGCGACTCCGGTCAGGGCAGAGCAGACCGTTTCGACGGCCGCCGAGACCGCCTGGATGGCGGAGCGCTGGCGCGACCACCGCCGCGGCTTCCTGCTCGGCGACGCGGAGCTGGTGGGACGGTGGGCTCCCACCGCGATCCGGCGGGGCTGGATCGGCATCCATGGCATGCCCCAGGCTCGGGTGGTGGAACGCCTGGCCAGACCCCTCGGCGAGGTGGATGTCGTCTGCGGCCGCCAGCAGGACGACCGCGACTTCCTGGCTCTCTCCCGCCTGGGAACCGCCTTCCAGCTGGTCGACCCCGGCCGGCCGCCCTTTCCGGTGCTGGAGGAGGCGGCCGGTCCGTGGCCCCCTCCCCCTCCTGATTCCGAACCCGACGACGCCCAGCTCCGCGCCTGGGCGGGGGAGGGGCGGGTGGTGAGCACACTCCTCTTCTGGACCGGCATGGCCCGGGAGCTGGAGAGCCTGTACCCGCTCGCCGACATCCTCGGCCTCACCTCCCTGGCGGCCGGACTGGTGCTGACCACGGCGAGCTTCTCGGCCATGCCCCAACCGCCGCTCACCCTCACCCAGTTCCCGACCGAGCAGGGAGGGTTGGCTCCGCGAGTGGAGCTGCTCCTGGCCAGCGCCGGCGGTGGTGCCCTCATCGAATCGGCGGCCCCGGTCAGCCGCTTCGCAGCGACGCTGTCCCGGAGTGTCGACGAGCTCGCCAGGCGCCTCGGCAGCCGGGAGAGGATCCCCCGGGGGTGGTGGCCGGTGATGGACGCGCCCCTGATCCGGCAGCGCTCCCGGCGAGTCTCGGTTGCCGCCGCGCCTCCCTACGTGCGGCTGCGGTATCGACCCCGGCCCCTCGGCTCGAGCCCGACCGATGACGCCACGCACGCCCACCGCAGATCGCTCAGGGCGCTGATCCGCGAGAGCCCGGCTGGCCGCCTCTTCGAACCGATCCGGCCCTTCACCGAGTTCCAGCCGGGGCCGCCGGGGCGCCGGGTGCTCCAGGCCGTGCGGAGCGCTGGCTTCGAGTACGCCTTCACCACCGCGTCCTTTGGAGGGCAGCCCCGAGCCGTCGTCGACATCGACGGCCTCATCGCACTCAACTACACGGCGGGACGATGGGACGGATGGACGCCCTTCATCACCGTCAACGCCCTTTCCGACCTGCGACGCGCCGAGCGTCGGCTGCTGGACGGCGGCCGGCCGGGATGGCTTGCTGGGACCATCGACACCTGCCTGTGGGCCTTCACCGGCCCGGTGTGGCGACGAGGCACGGCCCTCTTCGAGCTCTGCGCCTGGCTCGCCGGCGGCGGATCGTCGGGCCGGCTGCTCAACGTCACGCCGCGGACCATGGCCCGCTACGCCCGGGTGCTGGTCGAGCTCGGCCTGGTCGACACCCTTCCCTCCGCGTGATCCTTGTGTGCATCAGGGGGACCGACCCGGGAGGCCGCCCCAATTCCGGTGGGCGATCGAACACAGGCTGGTGCGATCTCGCCCATGGAGGGGCGCCTCGCCGCCGCGCCACACTCATGACGTGGCCGTACCGATAGGCCCTGCGGCGCGCGGCCGGATGAGCTTCAACCTTCCCCAATGGAGCGCCTGATCGGCTGCCGGCGCCTGCTGGTCATCGTGTACGGCCACCTCAGCGACACGATGGCTGCCACCCCCGCGCTGCGCAGCCTCCGGGCTGCGCTGCCGAGGGCGCGCATCGAGGTCCTCGCGCTGCGCAGCGCCCGGCCGGTCCTGGCCGGCTGTCCCTATGTCGATCAGGTGATCGAGTGGGGTGATTTCCAGCACAAGGGCAGCTCATGGGGTCGCGTCGAAAAGGGCGCGGTGGTCGCTTCCCTGGGGCTGCGACTGCGCCGCCGTGGCTACGACGCCACCCTGGTGCTGCACCGCAGCAATCGAGCGATGCGCCGTCTCGCCGGGACCATCGAGTCGCCGATCCGAGCCGGCGTCAGCGACGGCTCCGACGGGTACACCCATTTCGCGCCGGCCCCGATGAGGGTGGAGTCCTCGCGCCAGGAGAACGCCCGGGTGCTGGCCTCGCTGGGCGTGGCGGAGGACGGTGGCCCGGTCGAGCTCTGGACATCGGCCCCGGAGAAGGCCGGTGCTCGGCGCATGCTCAGCGGCGCTGGGCGGCCGCTGGTTGGGATCCACCCGGGGGCCGATTGGTCATGCCAGCAGTGGCTGCCGGAGCGCTTCGGTGAGGTGGCCGCGACGCTGCAGCGGACGGCCGGCGCCAGCATCGTGATCACCGGCTCGACCAACGAGGTCGGGCTCGCCGATGAGATTGCCGCCGAGCTGCCCGATGCGCCCATCCGGCTGGCCGGGCGCACCAGCTTCGGCGAGCTGGTCGAGATCATCCGCGGCCTTGACCTGCTGGTCTGCGTGAGTAGCGCTGCCTCCGCAGTCGCGGACGCGGTGGCGACTCCCAGCGTCGTCCTCATGGGGCCGGAGGACGCCGGTCACACCGGAATGGAGCCCAATCCCAGCCGGCGCCTGATCCAGCCGGGTGGAAGTCGCGCACCCGGCAGCTGGTGCGAGCTGGGCAGATGGGGAGTCCTGTCCGGCTGCGAATCGCCGATCTGTCGTGGGGTCGGTGGTCTGGCAGAGCTGAGCGCCGGCGCCGTGGCCGCGGCCGCTCTGGAGATGCTCAAGAGCCCCGGGGTGGGAGCCGCCGCCAGCTGACCGCAGGGGAGGCGGCAGTCGCGGGGAGGGTCGAACCTCTAGGCCCGTGGGGCACCGGCACCCGGCCGCCCGCGGCGCACCGTCGCGGAGCATGCCGCCAGCAGCGCCGCTGCGATCAGCGCGTGACCTCGGTCGTTGGGGTGCCCCTCATCGGAGATCCCGAACGGCGTCCAGCGTCCCGCTGGACCACACGTTGTCGGGTCAGCGCGAAGGGCAGCCAGCGGCACGAATTCCCCACCCCGGGACGAACATTCGGCGCGGATGACCCTATCGAACTCCTCGGTCCGGACCCCGGGGCCGCCCCCCGGTCCCGCCACGGCCCCGCCGCGCCCGCCTTCCGGACCCCAGACCCCCAGGCAGACCAGGGCCGGTTCCAAGCGGCCAAGAAGGCGATCCAGGAGGCGTCCGTAGTCGCTGCGGAACTCGGCAAGCGGAGTTACCTCCCAGGGCGCGTCGCGTCGGTATCCGAGCCAGTCATTGGTGCCGAGCTCCAGCACGACCAGCCTCTTCCCGGAGGGCAGCGCGCGGCGGGCGAAGTCGCCGACCCTGCTCCCCGAAACGCCGATGACCCGTACCGACAAGGGGGTCGATGCCACCGCTGCCCGCAGCGAATCGACGACCAGCGGGGCATAGCCGCGGTGGCGCTCCGAGGCGTGCTCCCCGACAGTGAGGCTGTCACCCACGATGACGACGTCTGCGCTCCGCCGCGACACCAGGGGGGTCATCTCCCGCGCCAATGATGAACGCCCGGGCGCAGGTGCCGCGAAGGGCAGAGCCGCCGCGTCAGTAGGCGCCGCGGCCCGTCACCACCACGCGCAGCGTCTTCCAGAGCACCAGCACGTCGAGAAGCACCGACCAGCTCTCCACGTACTGGAGGTCCAGACGGACCGTCTCCGCCCAGGGGAGGTCGGAACGGCCGCTGACCTGCCAGAGACCGGTCATCCCCGGCTTGACCAGGAGCCGCCGCCGGCGCAGGTCGGCCGGGTACCGCTCCACCTCGGAGCGCAGCGGCGGCCGCGGCCCCACCAGGGACATGGAGCCGGTCAGCACGTTCCAGAGCTGAGGCAGCTCATCCAGCGAACAGCGCCGGAGAAGCCGTCCCACCCGGGTGATCCGGGGGTCGTCGAAAATCTTGAACAGGATCCCGTCGTGGTCGTTGAGCGCGGCCAGGTCTTCGCGTTCGCCGTCGGCCCCGTCACGCATGGTCCGGAACTTGAGAACTGTGAACTCCTGGCCGTGGAGGCCGACGCGCCGCTGCCGGAAGAGGATGGGGCCGGGACTGTCCAGCCTGATCGCCAGGGTGATGGCGGCGAACAGGGGAAGCAGCAGGACGCAGAGCAGAGCGGACACGACGCGGTCGACGGCCGCCTTCAGCGCCCACGTCGGACCGTTGAAGAGCGCCTCCTTCACGACCAGCAGGGGGAGGCCCCCCAGCGGGTGCACGACAAGTCGCGGACCGGCGAGCTCGGTGACCCCGGGAGCGACCAGCAGCCTGATCCCGGTGCCCTCGAGGTCCCAGGAGAGGCGGCGCAACTCGGATCCGCTCAAGATCGCAGATCCGGCGATCGCGACGGTGTCGGCTCCCGCGTCCCGGGCGACCCGGATGATGTCCTCCACCGAGCTTCCCAGGTGCCGCTCACCGTCCGGGCCCGGCTCCTGCTCGGCGAGGCACAGGCCGGCGACCCGGAGCCCGGAATGGGGCAGGCGGGTGATGTGGTCCACCAACGACGTAGCCTCGGAGGCGGTGCCCACCACGATGACTCGATGGAGAGCTCCACCCACCCGCAATCGCCGGAGCAGCAGCACCCGCCCGAGCAGGTGCACGCCGACGGTCAGGGCGGTCGCGGCGGTCACGGTCACGGCGGTGACCTCGCGGGAGAGCTCCGAGTGGGAGACGTACGAAACGCCCACGATGGCCGCCAGCAACCACAGGCCGGCCTGGGCGACCCGACCGAACTCGGAGGCGCCGCTCCCGATCCGGCGCTCGCTGTACGTGCCGGTGAGGCTGAGCAGGGCGAGCCAGACCAGCGGGCTGGCGATGATCAGGCCGACGTAGGGCGCGGTGGGACCGAGCGGCTCGCTGACCCCGAAGCGGCCCACCACCGCGAGCAGGACCGAGGCAATCGCCGCCAGCATGTCGGCGACCATGAGACCCAACCGCCAGTGCGCCACGGCGATCCGCGCCGCGACCTGCCGGCTCCCTGCCGGTGCCGGGGCCTCGGTCAGGCGAAGGCGGGGGACGGCTGTGACCCTGACCCCTGTCAGGGACACATCTCCCTCGGTGAGCATGGATCAATCGTGGGCGTTATCAGCGTTCGAATCGATGGGAAGCTGGAGTGACCGGGGTGGGCGATTGTCCCTGGGATCCCGGGCCGGTGCCGGGACAGGCCACCTCCCCCAATTGCGGGACACAGAACCCTGATTTGGGGGTGCGGCCCAGACGTGACTGTCTGGACTGGGCATGCCCAGCCCCCCAAAGAGGGGTCCCGCAATCGGTGACACGTCCGCCTGCACGGCCTACACTGCCAAGTGACGGGGATGCGATCCCGCCCGCAGGGTCGCGTCAGGGGATTGGCTCCGGGGGGCAATGGTCATGGCCGGCATTTCATCGTCGGACGACGATCTCGCGCTGCTCTCCGCCCATCTGAGCGGTGACCGCAACGCCTTCCAAATCCTGATGCTGCGCTATGAGAGCCGGCTGCGCGGGATGTGCTGGAACTATCTGCACGATCCCGACACGGTGGATGAGGTGCTCCAGGACACCTTCTGCCAGGTGCTGGAACGGGCCCATCGCCTGGCCGGTGACAGCAATCTCTGCGCCTGGGTGCATCGCATCGCCGCCAACCTCTGCGTCGACGAGCTGCGCCGCCGGGCCCGCCGGGCACGGCTGGAGCACCCTGGAGACACCGAGCCCGCCCTGAGCAGCCTGGCCGACGAGGATCGTGCGGGGCGACCCGAGGAGGCGCTCGAGCTCGACGTGACCCGCCGCCTGGTCCGGGCCGCCATTCTCGAGCTCCCCGACCGCCAGCGCGACGTCCTCATCCTCCGCGACATATGCGGCAGCTCTGAGGCCGAGACCGCCAGGGCGCTGGGGATGTCTGCGGGAATGGTCCAGGGGATCCTTCACCGGGCCCGGGAGCGGTTCCGCGAGGCGTACATAAAGATCGAGTACGACGAGACACTTCCCGGCGAGTGCGGGCAGGTTGCCTACGTCTTCGAGAACCTGAGGCTTGCCTCCCTGCGCAAGGACCGCCTCGGCGCCGTGGCCCGGCACGTCGGGGAATGCCCCTGGTGCCATGCCCGGTTCGGCAAGGCGATCCTGGCCGGACAGGAGCAGCGCGGGGACCGGCCGGCCAGGATCACCGCCGCCCTCCACCGGGCTGCCGCCGCCTGACCTCGTCACCCTGCCAGGCCGGCCCGGGCAACCGCAGCCTCCCAGTTCGGGCCGATCCCAGTCACACGGAGGGCGCTCAGGCGACCTCGATGACCGGCTCGGCAGGGCGGGGACGCCGGCGCAGACGGTTGAGGGGGGCCAGCAGCAGGGCCTCCGGGCTGCCGGGCTCGGCGCCTCCCGTCGAGCGCAGGGTCCAGCGCTCCACCGTCACGAAGAGAAGCCAGGCTACGACAAGGATCCCCGGCACGAGGAGAAGCACCTCGACGAACACCATCCGCGGCGATCCGGTGTGCTGGAGGGCAAAGCAGACAGCCTGCACGATCGGCTGGTGGACCAGGTACAGGCTGTAGGACATCACCCCGACGGCGGCGAGGGGTCGCCAGGAGACGGCCCGGCTCACCCAGCTCCGGCCGCTCAGGACAATGCAGAGCAGGACGAAGAAGACCGCTCCGAAGAGGAGGTGCTCGAGCGGGCTGCCTTGAGAGAGCACCGCGACGGCGGTGAGGGGGACCAGCCCAAGGATCGCCCAGCCGGCGTGGGGCGCCCACCCCGCGATCCGCCCCGAGGCGTGGAGCTGGGCGGCGACCATCCCGAGGCCGAACTCCGCCCAGCGTCCCGGCAGGAGGTTGGGCAGCACGGCGGTTGCCATCAGCGAGGTGCCGGCCACCGCGTGGAGAGCGATGGCAAGCTGCAGTCCAACGCGGTAGACGACGTTGACCGCCACCACCAGGGCGACGGTGCGCGCCAGTCCGAGACGGCGGGCCGCGATCACGAGCAGGGGAAGCCCCAGGTACAGCTGCCATTCCAGGGCCAGGGACCAGTACGCGCCGTTGAGCGCGTAGAAGGTGCTCGGGAAGAGGGAGTGAGTCATCGTCACATGGGTGACCGTCTGGACCAGGACCGCGATGCCGCTCACCCGGGCGAGCCCGATGCTGCCCCCGGTGAGGACGGTGACCAGGAGCACGACGGCAAGCGACGCGTAGTAGGCGGGGAGCAGCCGGACTGCCCGCCGGCGAAGGAAACGCAGGGTCCGGAAGTTGCCGGCACCCCCCCGGGCCACCGGCAGGTAGAGGCAGAAGCCGCTGAGCACCAGGAACAGGCTGACCCCGGTGGAGCCGCTGCGGACCAGCAGGTCAAGGGGTCCGAGGCGCGCGCCGCTGAAGGCACGGATGTGGAAGAGGACGACCCACAGGGCCGCCAGTGCTCGCAGCCCGTCGACACCGTCGAGGCGGCGGGGGGCAGTGCGGGTCACCGGCTGGGACCGGCCGCAGCGGCCTCGGCGGCAAGAGGCTCTGGCGGCTCCCCGTCCATCATCACCGGCACGCCCGCCAGCCGCTGCCACGCGGCCACCGGGACCAGGACTCCGAGCAGCCAGGCGGCGCATGCCGCGTAGCGGAGGGCAAGACGGCGCGGCTCCTGGAGCAGCCGAAAGAGCCACTCCAGACCGCTGCGGCGAGCCCACCCGGGCGCCCTGCGGAAACGCCCCGCGATAAGGTCCAGGGTCCCGCCCACCCCCAGCGCCACCGAGACCGGCAGGCGGTCGCGGTTCCGCGCGATCCAGAGGTCCTGCTTGGGATGGCCGAAGGCCACCAGCAGGATGTCGGCGCCAGCGCTGCCGATGCGGCCCAGGATCTCCTCGTCGCTGATGGCCTCCAGGGGCATGAGCGCCGGCTCGAAGATCCCGCTGATGACTAGGTCGGGGTTCTGGCGGCGGAGCACGCGGGCTGCCTCGGCGGCGACCCCCCCGGTGCCTCCGAGCAGAAAGACCCGTCTTCGGCGTTCGGCGGCGAGCCGCATCACGATCGGCACCAGGTCCACGCCGGCGACCCGAGAGGGAAGCCGCCGGCCGAGCAGGCGAGCCAGCCAGATCACCGGGGCGCCATCGGCGACGTTCAGGCCGCAGCCCTGGAGAGCCCGCCTGACCTCCGGCCTTCGGCGCGCGGTGACGAGGAACTGGAGGTTGACGGTGCTGACTTGCAGGAGCGTCGGGGTGCCGACCGCCGCCATGATCCGCTCCGCTGCCTGGGTCTCGTCGACCATGTCGATGGGGATGCCGCAGACATTGACCCGCTGGCGCGGCGGCGCCGGCACGGCAGGCGTGGCCCCCTGGACCGGCTCAACCGGTTGCTGGCCCTCGCGCTCGGTGCGCTCCCAGCGGTCGGCCCGGAGTCCACGGCTCAGCCGCGCGTAGGTGCCGAGCTTGGCGACCAGGAATCGGGGAGCCAGGAGCAGCGCACGATACGCCGAGGCCGGCGCCCCGGCGGCTCGCAGGCCGATCAGGACGTACGCGGTGAGCAGCAGAGAGGCCGCCCACCAGGAGACGCCCGCCCAGGGCCGCACCGCGCCGGTCATCGCCGCAGCGATCCCGGCCGAGCTGCCAAGGACGCAGAGGATGGTGAGCAGGCCCAGGGGGGGCACCGACAGATCGATGGCGGCGTCGAGGAGACCGGGATCGCGGCGCCGCAGCGCGCCCGCGAGCAGCTTGGGCAGACGGGTGCACACGACGTGGAAGCGCCCGCCCTCCCAGCGCATCCGCTGGGTGGCGGCCGCTCTCCCGAATCCGGGCGCCGGGCCCGCCACCGCAGCCGTGCCGACGAAGCACGGACGCACCCCGGCAAGCCGCAGGTCGGTCGAGTACTCGAGATCCTCGGCGCCTGTGAAGGCGTTCCAGGGAAGCCGCTCCAAGAGGCGGCGCTGGAACAGCATTCCGTTGCCGACCAGGGAGCAGGGAAGTCCCAGGACAGCCCTGCCGCTGAAGCGGGCGCGGTGGAAGAGCAGGAAGGCCGCCTCGCGCAGCGCGGCCCCGTGGCCGGTGCCGCCGAGCACCACATAGTCAGCCTGGGCCGCCTCGGCGCCCGCGATCAGCGCACCCTCCAGGTGACGGAGCAGCCCGGGTTCCGGCACCGAGTCGGCGTCCACCACGGCGATGGCGTCAACCGGGTCCGGCTCGGCCAGCAGCCGATCCATCGCCCAGCGCAGCGCCCGGCCCTTGCCTCGGCTCTCGGCGTCGGTGCGAACCATGACCTCCGCACCGGCATCGGCGCCCACCCTCGCGGTGGCGTCGGTGCAGTTGTCGGCGATGACCACGATCCGGCAGCGCTCTTCCGGGTAGTCCTGGGCCCGCAGGGCGGCGATGCAGCGCGGCAGCAGATCCTCCTCGTCGTGAGCCGGCACCAGGACGGCGAGCCGGCTGTCACCCCGGCCCAGCCGGGCTGCGGGTGGCCGTCTCAGCGCGGCGATGACCAGGACAACCAGATACAGGGAGGCGAGCAGGACCGGCCCGCCGGCGATCGCCACCACCAGCGTCCCCGTCCCGCCCATGTTCACACTTGCCCCCTGAACGGTCCTGCCAGTCCGAAGGTAGGCGGCGGACGACCGCGGCGGAATGGGCCGTTCCCCGCGAGGTGCATGGGGAACCCGGCGGTCTCGCCGCTTGTCCCTGCACCCGCCGGGACTTGCGCCCAGTTACCGGGGGAGGTGGGGGCCGCTACCGCGGCCCCCACCTGCCTTCCTAAGGCCGCGGAGTGGAGGGTGCCGCGGAGGTCGTCGACCCGCCTGAGACGGCGGTGACGCTGACCGTCGCGAACTCGACAGGGTCATTGGCGGCAAAGCCGATCTCGCCGCTCGAGAAGGCCGAGTCGGTGGCGGACAGGATGGTCTTGCCGTCCATGGCCACGCTCAGCGAGGAGCCGTTGGCCACGATGGTGAGCTGGTGCCAGCTCGCCGAGTAGGAGGTGGTGACGCTGGCCAGGACCTTGGTCAGCCCGCCCTGGGCGCGTGTCAACTGGATCTGGTCGCCCCAGCCGAACCGCACCCCGTAGTAGCTGCCGCTGCTCTGGTACCGGAACAGGACGGTGTCGACCTCGCTGAGCCACGCGCTGGGCTTGATGCCGAGACTGAGCTGGTAGTTGGTCCAGGTGGGGCAGCCCGCCCAGGAGGCGGCGGTCCAGCCACTGTGCGAGTAGACGTGCCCGCCGTCGCTGCTGGCGACCGCGAAACCGGCGTTGGTCCCGTAGACCGCCCAGCCGGCGGGCACGCTGCCGACGGCGTCCGAGCTGAAGTTGTCACTCCAGGGCAGCGCCGCGCCGGGCACGGGGGTGGGGGTCAGCGAGGGGCTGGGCGTCGGCGTGGCTGTGGGGCTGGGCTTTGGCGTCGGCGTGGCAGTTGCCGTGGGTGTCGGCGGCGGGGTGGGCGTGTCCTTCGGCGCCGGCGTGGCAGTTGCCACGGGCGCCGGCGTGGGAGCGGGTGTCGGGGTCGCCGTCGGTGCGGGCGTGGGCGTCGGGTCGGACGCCGGCGCGGCCGCCATCAGCTGCTGGAACACCGAGTAGCTCTGGTAGTGGTTGCCGTTCTCGTCCATCAGGCCGTAGCTCTCGTGGACGGTGTACGGCCCACCGCTCGGCCCCTCCGCGAGATCCTTGTAGGCGTAGTAGAACATCGCGTCGGGACCGCCGCTGCCCGCCAGGGTGGGGGGGATCTGGCTCTGCAGCACGGTGATGTGGGTGGTGTCGCCAGACGGCGCCGGCGGGGTCATCGCGGCCCCGAACTCCGTGCACCAGAGAGCGTCGTACTTTATGCCATTGCTCGCCAGGAAGGCCCGGAAGGACGAGGCCCAGCTCTGGGCGCTGTTGGCGTAGTCGTGGTAGCCGGGCAGGTCGACGAACTGCTGGCCCTTGAGCGCGGTCGCCACCTGCTGCCACCAGGACTGTCCGCCGGTGGACCAGTCCACGGTGTCCATGGTGACCAGCACCGACGGATCAACCGCCTTCACCGCCTGGTAGGCGGGCAGCTGGATCTGGGTGGCCCACTGGGCCGCGGTGCCGTTCCAGTTGTTCTCCGGCTCGTTCCAGGGCTCGACGACCAGGCCCTTGAGGCCCTCCGGCTTCCAGACCGTCTCGTAGCGCTGCATGAAGGCGGTCACATAGGCGGTCCACTGGGAGACGCTGGGCACCACCGCTGTCGACGAAGGCCAGTAGATCGAGCCCAGGATGGCCACAACACCCACCCCGTACTTGGCCGCTGCGGCCATGACCGGGTCGGTCTCCGACCAGTCGTAGGTCGAGCCGCCGGTCGGGTTGACCCGCCACCAGTCGAAGTCCTGGCGCACCCAGCTGACGTGGAGGTTCTGGCCGGCGTCCTGGATCTCACCGGGGATGGCGCTCAGCGGAGTCTGGTCCCCGGCGTGTCCGCCGATCAGGTTGATGCCGATCGTCCGGGTGATGGGAAGCCCACCCGAGGTGGGTCCGGGTGAGCTGGTCGGCGAGGCTGTGGGTGAGCTTGTCGGCGTCGCCGTCGGGGTGGCGGTCGGGGTCGGGGCCGACGTCGGTGTCGGCGTGGTCGTGGAGGTGGGCGTCGCGGTGGCTGAGGAGCTGGGCAGCGGGCTGGACGGCAGGCTGAGCAGGTGCTGCTTGTAGTACGCACCCTCGCCAGCGTTGGGTGTACCGCTCCAGTCCGTGATCAGGACGTCACTGGTGTAGGTCCAGGGGTTCCAGGTCCAGGCCAGGTAGCTCCAGCCGTGGCTGTCCGCGTAGGGCAGGAAGGTGGGCAGGAAGCTCACCGGCGCGGTGGTGGTGTCGCCGGTCTCGCCGACCAGGAACGGGTAGGTAGCGGAGATCGGCGCCTGCTGCTGGTCCCAGCAGGAGGTGGTGTCGCAGGTCTCACCCGGATAGTCGTGGGCCCCGGCGATGATCTGGCCGGCGAGGTCGGTGGGAGCGTTGGCCAGCCATTCGGAGTCGTCATTCGCCCAGTCGACACCATTGACCAGCACCGGCTGGACGGCGCCGGTCGCCCGGATGGCGTTGATGAGCTGCTGCATGCCCGCGGTCTGCCATGTGTAGCTCTGGGTGTAGCCGGTGCTCTGACCGCTGGGCCCGATCTGGTCAGCGGAGACGAACTGGTTCATCGAGCACCCGTTGAGCCAGCACTGCCAGGGGTCCTGGGACGAGTTGGTGAAATAGCTGCCATAAAGGAACGGCTCGTTGAACAGGTCGAAGATCACCGCCGGGTCGTTCTTGTACGCGCTCGCCACCGATGACCAGAAGGCGACCGAGTGGTCGGCGTCGGCCATCGGCTGCTGGGCGATGGCGGCCCAGTTGCCGGGCGCGCTCCAGTGCAGGTCGAGGATGGCGATCATCCCCGCCTGGTGAATCAGGCTCACCTCGGTGGCGATCGCCGCCTGGTAGTTGGCCCCGCCGTAGGACGGGTTGACCCCGTTGATGCTCAGCCAGCAATCCTCGTTGAGGGGGACCCTGACGACGTTGATGTTCCATGCCGCCATCGCCTGGTAGGTGCTGAGCTGGCCGAGCGGCTGGCCGCCGTAGATGCTCCAGCCGCGGTTGGTCGGCCCACCGCTCTGGTCGCAGGCGAACTCGGTACCGGAGAGGTCGGCGCCGTGCAGCGTTATGGTGTCGCCGGCGCCATCCACCAGGTGGTTGCCCGAGACATGGATGGCGAGCGGGGCCGAGGCGGCCCGCAGGGCGATCACCGAGGGGACAGCGGCGCCAACCGCGACGAGCAGTCCGACGCCGACGAGAGGTCTCCAGAGAGCGCGCCGACGTGAGAGGCGGTGGGTGCCCATGGGCAGCGATCTCCTGTGTCCGAGGGCGGACACTCTGGACCACCCTCGCCGAGCCATAGGCGTCACCTTGGCTCGGACGGAGGACGGAGATCCGGGCTATCCCAGGGGTCGTTTCACAGATCGGTTGCTTTGTTGGATGGACGTAACGGTTTCGCAACCGGAGTGCTCGCGGGCGTGACACCCGCTTCACCGCCCATACGAGCCCTCCCCCTCGATCGGACGATCTTCACCGGGGCGTGACCGCCAGCGAAGAGCTGCCCGGGGGACCGAAAAGGGGACGGCCCCCGGGCAGCGCGTCGAAGGAAGGCGATCAGACAGGCCGCGGACGCCGGCCGACGACCAGAGCTCCGAGCAGCAGGGCGGCCCCACCGCCCAGCAGCGCCAGCCCGATCCACAGCTCACCGGACGGGAGAGCCGCACCGGTGCCTGGCGTCGGTACGCCGGGCGTCGGGCTGGTCGTGGCCGCACCGACCCCACCGGTGGGGGTGGGCGTCGGAGTCGAGGTGGAGACGACGGTGAGCGGCTCGTCGCCGCAGCCACCGCTGATGCCGGCGTTGTGGGCATCCCCGGAATACACGGCCACGAAGTACCAGGTCCCTGGACTGTCGAAGGTGTATCCGACGGAGTTCGGAACCACCCCGTCCACGACAGCGTTGTCGGTCGGGGTCAGGTCCGCGACCAGCGTGCCGCAGCTGCCGTTGGCTGGGGTTCCCGTGTAGAGGTAGTAGTGGATGACGCCTCCCGCGTCCGCAGTCTCACCGCTCAGCGTCGCCGTGTCGTGAACCGTCGTTCCCACCGGCACGGGGCTGTGCGGGTCGGGAGTGGTGGTCATCCCGACGGTGTTGGGCGTCGGCGTCGCCGTCGGAGTTGGTGTCGACGTCGGGGTGGGGGTGGGCGTTGGCGTCGGGGTCGGCGTCGGCGTCGGCGTTGGCGTCGGCGTGGTGCAGCCGATCACCCGCACGAAGCCGGTGGCGAACAGACCGCTCACCTCGTTGTTGACCGATGCGCTGTCGAGCTGGTAGTAGCCGCATTCGCTGAGCACGACGGTCGAGGTCACGGTGACCGGGGTGCCGGGGGGCAGGGTCACCGACTGGTAGCTCTTGGGCAGGAAGGTGAGCCCGCCTATCTCATGGTTGGCGACCGCGTCAGCCAGCTGGGTCTCGGTCAGCGCCGGATATCCGCTGCTGACGTCGGTCCACGTTCCGGCCAGCTCGACCGAGCCGATGCCGTTGACGTCGAACTCGACGTCGGTGGTGATGCTCGTGGTGGTGAGGTTGGTGGCGTCGTAGGAGAACGTGACCGTGACCGGTCCGCCGCTGACGTCATACGCCGCGGGCGGGACCTGGTAGCCGGAGCCGGTCGGGGGTACGACCTGGACCTGGGAGCCGCCGGAGGCGACCACGGTGGTTCCGGCTGCGAGCAGCGCCACCCCCGCGATCGCGAACGCAGCCCTCCGCGGGATCCGTCTGAACTGGAATCTCACTTGTGAGCCTCCCTGCCCGCCAACACGCCAATCATGATCGTACAGGCCCAAAGGACCGTGACGTGATAGGGTCCTAGGACCTGAGCCGGTTCCTCTGTTTGATTGCCACGTTCGCTCGTATCAGCACCCAAGGCAATGGGCAGAGCCCCCCTGGCCGGGACATCCGTCCCGGCTGGTCGGGGCACTGCCGTCGCCACCGACCGCCTGCGCATCCACTGGGGCGGCCGGGGAACGATGCAAGCCGGTCTGTAAGCCGGATTCTGTCCCCACCCTCGGGCGGGGGACGGCCATCCATCTGGGACGCCGGTTGCCCGGCGCCTCGAGCGGTCTACCCGGGACGTGAGAGCGAGCAGCCCCTGGGCACGGAAGCCGTGCCCGCCCCTGTTCGACCTTGCTCCGGGCGGGGTTTGCCGGGCCGGCCGGTCACCCGACCGCCGGTGGGCTCTTGCCCCACCATTTCACCGTCGCCGCCGGTTCTCCCCCTCAAGCAGGCTTGCGGGGGCCCCTCAACGGGGCCGGCGGCTGTGTCTTTTCTGTGGCACTCTCCTTCGGGTCACCCCGACTGGGTGTTGCCCAGCGCCCTGCTCTTCGGAGTCCGGACTTTCCTCGGGCGGAAAACCCGCCCGCGGCCGTCCGACCGGCTTGCCCGCCCAGTCTACCGCCGCCTGGGCACCTCAAACCGGTGCCGGAAGGGGCCTGACCCCCGGTTCGCCCCTCCGGATGGGTGGCGGCCCCGCCTCAACTCGGGCGGAGGAGGCGGGGCCTGCTGGGGACTGAGGATCGTCAGAGCTGAACCAGGCCCTTGCGAGCGGCGTAGAGGACGGCCTGGGAGCGGTCGAAGATCTGGAGCTTCTCGTACATGTTGCTGATGTGGTTGCGCAC
>Ga0187771_10000170_pt1 | contig 35018 bp, 37 predicted proteins | sample 0116_SJ02_MP15_1_FD_133139 | JGI IMG/M metagenome (GOLD analysis project Ga0187771, IMG submission 133139) | Tropical peat soil microbial communities from peatlands in Department of Meta, Colombia - 0116_SJ02_MP15_10_MG | ecosystem: Environmental > Terrestrial > Soil > Wetlands > Peat | place...
ACGAGCGGACCTGCGAGACAGCCACGGCCCGCCTCGTCGGCGCCGGCGACGAGCCGGAAGCCGAGCGCGCGGTCGAACGCGAAGAGGCGGTGGCCGCTGCGGCGACGTCGTGCCGAGCGACGCGCGCGCGCGTTCGCGCTAGAAGAAGCCGATCCTGTCGGGCGGCCAGTAGGTGGCAAATGCTTCGCCGATGATCCAGGAGTCTGGGACTGGTCCCCAGAACCGGCTGTCGTCGGAGTCGCCACGGTTGTCGCCCATCATGAAGTAGTAACCGGCGGGAATCTTGATCGGCTTGCTGTAGGTGCAGTTGGTGTTGTTACTGCAGCCGCTGAAGTTCGCGAACGGCTCCTTCTGGCGCTTGCCGTTGAGGATCACATGACCGTTCTGGAGCGCGATCGTGTCGCCCCCGACGGCCACGACGCGCTTGATGTATGTGGTGCTCGCCTCCTGGCGGGTCGGCTGCGGGCACATCTCGTCGCTCGCCGTCGTCGTCGGCACGCCGCAGATCCCGTCGCCAGCTTCGACCGCGCCGGTGGGTGGATGGAAGACGACGATGTCGCCGACCGACGGGTTGAAGAAGTCGTTGCCGATGCGGTCGACGAGGACTCGCTGACCGATCTCGAGCGTCGGCTCCATCGAGCCGGTAGGGATGCGGTACGGCTTGAGGACGAACGCCTGGATCAGCCAGGCGAGGCCGAGCGCCAGCGCAACGATGACGATGAACTCGGCTATCTGGTTGCCCCGCGCGAGGCGCAGGAGCTTCACCAGAGACCTCGCAGGTGTGTTGTCGCGAGCTCGGAGAGCTGCGCCTGCGCTGCCGGCGCAGCGAGCAGCAGAGTCGCGAGGGCGGCGGCCAGGGCGCTCACAGTCAGCCCGCCGACGCGCCGCACGGGGTGCGGGGCGCGAGCAGCGCGTATGAGCTCGGCCTGCAGTTGCGGCAGCAGCATCAGCGCCCTTCCTCCAAGCGGAGGCGCAGCTCGGCGAGGCCGCGACTGACGCGCTTGCGCACTACGGATTCCGAGCAGCGCAGCCCATCGGCGATCTCCCGGTAATCGCGCTCGTCGATGACGTGCTCGAGGACGGCGCGGCGCTGGTCCGGGCTGAGGTCGCGGACGAGCGTCTCGACCTCCGACTCGGCAAACAGCGCCTCGATCTCCGAGATCTGGCCGCGCGTCAGCTCGATCGCCCGCATCTGCAAAGCGCGCCGCGCGCGGTCTTCGACCCTTGCGCGTCGTGCACTGTCCGCGAGCTTGTGGTTGGCGACCGCAAACAGCCATGCGACCGGCACCTCGGGAGGCTCGGCGCCCGCGCGACACGCCGCGAGCGCTGCCGCAAAGACCTCCGCGCAGAGATCGGCCGCCAGCTCGCCGCTGCCGGTGCGCCGCACGAGGTAGGCGAGCAGGCGCCGTTCGTGGCGTGCGTAGAAGCGGCCGAACTCCTCGCCTGTGTGGCAAGCCGCCCGCAGCAGCTGCCCGTCACTGACCGTGTCTGGGCCTGGCATCACTGAGCTATGTCGTTCGAGTACCCGAGGATTGTGACCGCGAACCGGACGCCAGGTGACACATCGCTCGATCCCGCTCAGCGCTCTCGTCGGAGATCAAGCCGAGTCGACGGCCTCCGCTTCGGCGGTCGCCGCAGCCTCGTCTCCCTCCCCCTCCGTCCGGGCTTCGATTGGCGGCTCGTCGCCGGCCGCGCTCGCTGCGCGTGTCTCCTCCTCAGCTCCGGAGGGCTCGACCGCTAGAGCGTCGTCTTCGGTCTCCCGAGCGGCCGCTTCCGCGGCCTGCTCGTCGCTCGCCTCCCCAGCAGCCTCGATGTCCGCAGCCGCCGCGGGACCAGGCTCGATCGCCTCCTCGGGACCGACGTAGCCGCGCTCGCGAACGCGCGCCGCCTTGCCGACGCGGTTGCGCAGGTAGTAGAGCTTCGCGCGGCGCACGTCGCCGCGAGCGGCGACCTCGATCTTCTCGATCTTCGGGGAGTGCAGCGGGAACGTCCGCTCGACGCCGACGCCGAAAGACTGCTTTCGCACGGTGAAGGTCTCGCGCACCCCGTGCCCCTGGCGCTTGATCGCGATCCCCTCGAAAACCTGGGTGCGGCGCCGGCTGCCCTCGATCACCTGGAAATGCACCTTGACGCGATCGCCCGGGGCGAAGCGCGGGACGCGGCGCAGCTGGTCGCGCTCGATCCTGTCGATGATCGTGCTCATGGCAAAAAAGATGCGCGGCAAGAACCAACCACCGCGCGAGCGCAAGGAATCGTAGCGCGCCGGCAGCGCCGGCAGTCGGTCAGCCGCCGCGCTCGCGCGCCTGCTCGAGACGCCAGCGCCTGATCTCCTCGTGATGGCCGCCGAGCAGGACCTCCGGCACCCGCCATCCGCGGTAGTCGGCCGGCCGGGTGTACTGGGGATACTCGGGAAGTCCCTCGAGCGCCTCGCTGAATGACTCCTCTAGCGCTGAGTCCGCGTGTCCGAGCGACCCCGGCAGCTTGCGCAGCACGGCATCTGCAAGGACCATAGCTGGGAGCTCGCCCCCCGCGAGCACGTAGCGACCGATCGAGATCACGTCGCTCGCGAAGTGCTCGCTGATCCGCTCGTCGAATCCCTCGTAGCGCCCGCAGAGCAACGTCAGAGCCGGCTCCGCGGCCAGCTCGGCGACCAGTGCCTCATCGAGCACCCTTCCGGCCGGGCTGAGGACGATCACGCGGCGTGCGTGTCGCAGTTCGACCGGATCCTGCCGGTAGCACGCGCGCAGCACCGCATCCATGACGTCTACGCGCAGCACCATTCCGGCGCCGCCGCCGAACGGCGCGTCATCCACCTGCCCACCGCTGAGCGGAGTGTGGTCCCGCAGGTTGATGACGGTCAGCGTATTGCCGGCGTTGAGAGCGTTCGCGACGTGCCGCTGCGAGCGGAACCACTCGAACGCGTCGGGAAACAGCGTGACGATGTCGAGCTTCACGCCACCGTCTCCGCTTCCCCCAGGAATCGCCGGTCCACTTCGATCACGCGAGCTGCAACGTCGACCGAGCGGATCGCGTCGCGCACGAGCGGCACGAGCAGCTCGCCTCCATCGGTTCGCGCAACCGCTAGGCACTCGCAGGACGGCAGCGCGAGCAGCGAAACCACGACGCCGAGCTGGTGTTCGCCATCGACGACGCGCGCGCCCTCGAGCTCTTCGGCGAGGTACTCGCCGGGCTCGCGCTCGGTTGGCAGCGCTGCCGCCGCTGTCAGCTCCTCGCCACGGAGCGCCTCGGCGTCGCTTCGCTGCCCGCAGATCGCCACCCGCACGATCGGCCTCGAATCGCTGCCGGCCCGGCGCACGACGGTCGTCGTGACGCCGCCGATCGTCAGCACGCTCCCGGGCGCAAGCAGCCGCGGCTGCGCGCGGGCCACGTAGAAGCTGCCATCGAGGCCGTGCGGCCGCCCGACAATGCCGGCGCGCACCGCGGCTAGTCCACGATGTCGACGAGCACGCGCTGGCCGCTGCGCGCGCCGGCGGCTTTGACGACGCGGCGCAACGATTGCGCCGTGCGGCCGCCGCGCCCGATCACCTTGCCGTAGTCGTCAGCGCCGACGGCCAGCTCGAGGACGATCGTGCCATCCTTCTCCTCGAAGCTGTCGACCGTCACCGCCTCGGGGTCGTCGACGAGCCCTTCCGCGAGATAGGCGAGCAGTTCGCTCAGCTCCATCGGGGTTAACCGTTGATGCCCTGGGTGCGCAGCAGCTTGCGCACCGTCGGCGTCGGCTGCGCGCCCTGCGCGAGCCAGTGCCGGACGCGCTCCTCGTCCAGCTTGATCGTCGACGGGTCGGTCTGCGGGTTGTAGTGCCCGACCGTTTCGATCACGCGACCGTCGCGCTGGGCGCGCTGGTCGGCGACGACCACCCGCCAAATCGGATCCTTGCGCGCACCGATGCGCGTCAGCCTCAGTCGTACAGCCACTATGTCCCTTCGCTCGCCATTTTCAGGTCACCCAGCGTAGCGGAGCCGAGCGCGTGCGTCCCACGCGCCAAACCGTCGTGAGCTGCTGTCATCGGTCGCACTCAGCGCGGATGATCGCTCAACGCGGCTGGCGTATCAGCGCCGCGACGTCCGGCAGCTTGCCGCGGCCGACCTGCTTCATCAGCTTGCGCACCTGCGCGAACTGCTTCACGAGCTGGTTGACGGCCTGGACGCTCGTGCCCGAGCCGCGCGCGATGCGCAGGCGCCGGCTGCCCTTGATCAGCTCCGGATGACGGCGCTCCTCCGGCGTCATCGAGAGGATGATCGCCTGGATCCTGTCGATCTCGCGCTCGTCGACCTTCATGCCGCGCATCTGCGCACCGAGGCCCGGGATCATGTTGAGCAGCCCCTGCAGCGGACCCATGCGCCGCATCAGCCGCAGCTGCCCGAGAAAATCCTCGAGGTCGAAATCGCCGGCGCGCAGCCGTTGCTCGAGCTGCTCGGTCTCGCGCTCGTCCGCCTCCTTGCTCGCCTTCTCGATCAGGGTGAGCACGTCCCCCATACCGAGGATCCGCTGTGCCATCCGCTCGGGGTGGAAGCGCTCGAACTGGTCGAGCTTCTCGCCGACCGAGGCGAAGAGGATCGGTTTCCCCGTGACCGCGCGCACCGACAGCGCGGCGCCGCCGCGGGCGTCACCGTCGAGCTTCGTCAGCACGCTGCCGTCGAGCGGCAGCGCGGCCGCGAACTGCTCCGCGACGTTCACCGCGTCCTGGCCGGTCATCGCGTCCAGCACGAGCAGCACGTCGTCGGCGCGCGTCACGCGGTGCATCTCCGTGAGCTCGCCCATCAGCGCCTCGTCGACGTGCAGGCGCCCACTCGTGTCGACGATCAAGGCATCCTTGCCCTCCTTCTTGGCCCGATCGAGCGCCCACTTCGCGATCTCGATTGGACGGCGCTCCGTGCCCTGCTCGTACACTGCTGCGCCCGCGTTTGTTGCCACCGTGACGAGCTGCTCGATCGCCGCCGGCCGCTGCGTGTCGCAGGCCGCCACCGCCACGGCGCTGTGATGCTCGACCTGCAGGTAGCGGGCGAGCTTGGCCGTCGCCGTCGTCTTGCCGGAGCCCTGCAGGCCGACCATCATGATCACGGTTGGCGGGCTCGGCGCGAATGTGATCGCAGCGGCGGGGCCACCCAACAGCTCGGTCAGCTCGTCGTTGACGATCTTCACCACCTGCTGGCCCGGATTGAGCTGGCCGATGATGTCGCTGCCCACCGCGCGCTCACGCACAGCGCTCGTGAAGCGCTTGACGACCTCGAGGTTGACGTCCGCCTCGAGCAGGGCGAGACGGATTTCGCGCAAGGCCTGCGTTACATCCTGCTCGCTCAGCGTGCCGCGGCTGCGCAGGCTGGCGAGCGTCGCCTGGAGCTTCTCGGAGAGCGTCTCGAACACGGCTCTCAGCGTGCTCCGCGGCGGCGCCGGAGCGCGCGCTTGGTGAGCGTCACTGCTCGATCTGCTTGTCGTCCGCGTTCTTGCCCAGGGCCTCGCCGATCCCCGCGAACGCCTGCGTGAACTCCGACGGGATCACGAACACCTTGTTCGCCTCCCCCTGAGCGAGCTGCGGCAGCATCTGCAGGTACTGGTAGCTGAGCAGCTTCTGGTCGGCGTCGCCCTTGTGGATCGCGTCGAACACGGTCGCGATCGCCTTCGCCTCGCCCTCGGCGCGCAGAATCGCCGCTTGGCGCGCTCCTTCCGCCTTCAGCACCGCGGCCTGCTTCTCGCCCTCCGCGGTCAGGATCTGTGCCTGCTTGGTTCCCTCCGCGGTGAGGATCGCGGCGCGGCGGTCACGCTCGGCGCGCATCTGCTTCTCCATCGCGGCCTTGATGTCGGGCGGCGGGTCCACCGACTTGATCTCGACGCGGTTGATGCGGATCCCCCACTTGCCCGTGGCTTCGTCGAGCACGCCGCGCAGCTCCGTGTTGACGTTCTCGCGGCTGGTCAGCGTGTCCTCGAGCGTGATGCCACCGATCACGTTGCGCAGCGTCGTGACCGTTAGCTGCTCGATCGCCTGCAGCGGGCTCGCGATTTCGTAGGTTGCGCTGCGTGCGTCGGTGATCGTGAAGTAGAGGACGGTCTCGATCGCGACGACGACGTTGTCAGAGGTGATGACCGCCTGCGGCTTGAAGTTGACGACCTGTTCGCGCAGGTCGACGAGCGGTCGCACACGCTCGATGAACGGGACGACCAGATTGAGGCCCGGCTCGAGCGTGCGGCTATAGCGCCCGAGTCGCTCGAGCACGCCAGCGCGGGCCTGGGGGATCACGCGGATCGCACGCGACGCGAAGAACAGCGCGACGACGACCAGGACGGCGACAACGATGATTGCGACCATCGACAGCTCCTTTGATTAGGGCAGGACCAGCGCGGTCGCGCCCCTGATCTCGACGACCTCGACCTGCTCACCGGGCTCGATCTCGCGGTCGTCGTCAAACGAGCGCGCGGTCCAAACCTCGCCCCCGATCTTCACCGTGCCGAGCCCTTCGCGGTTCGCGATCCGCTCGATCACGAGCGCGTGCTGACCGACGAGCGCGGCGGCACCGGTCCGCGTCGGCGGCGGCAACCGCCGATGGCGCATCGCGACCGGACGCAGCAGCAGGATCACCGCGGCGGACACGGCGAGGAACGCGGCAGCCGAGATGACGCCGCCGACTCCCAGCAGGCTGAGCACGGCCGCGAATGCCGCACCGAGCGCGAACGGCGCCAGATAGAAGCCGTTCGTGTGCATCTCGCCGACCGTGAAGGCACCTGCTACGACAACCCACAAGACCCAGAGGCCCATGCTTCGATTATGGCGCGCGGGGCGGTCCGCCGCTAGGTGGTCGATTCCGGTTGACCACCTAGGTGGAACTACTCGATCAGCGCGCGCGCGTACTCCTCCGCGTCGAATGGGCGCAAGTCTTCGACGCGCTCTCCCACGCCGATCAGCTTGACGGGGATCGCGAGCTCTCGCGCGATCGAGAGCGCGATCCCGCCCTTCGCGCTGCCGTCGAGCTTCGTGAGGACGATGCCGTTGATCGCGACCGCGTCGGCGAACGCTCGGGCCTGGCGCAGGCCGTTCTGGCCAGTTGTGGCGTCCAGCGAGAGCAGCGTCTCGTGCGGCGCGTCCGTCAGCTGGGTCGCGACGACCCGGCGAACCTTCGTCAGCTCGGCCATCAACGGCTCCTGGTTGTGCAGGCGCCCCGCCGTGTCGATGAGCACAGCGTCGTAGCGCTCGCCGCGGGCACGCGCGATCGCGTCGAAGGCCACCGCTCCGGGATCGGAGCCCGCTGGCCCGGTCACGATGTCGCAGCCGGTCCGCTCGGCCCAGCCCTCGAGCTGCTCGGTCGCGGCAGCGCGGAAGGTGTCTGCGGCGGCGAGCAAAACGCGCAGGCCATAGCCGTGTGCCAGGCGCCAGGCGAGCTTGCCGAGCGTGGTCGTCTTGCCGGTGCCGTTGACGCCGACCATGAGGACGACGGTCGGCTCGGGCCGCAGGTCGATCGTCGCGTCGAGCGCGGCGCCGTCCGAGCCGCTGCCGCGGGCTTGCGCCGCAAGCAGCTGGACGAGCCGCTCGCGCAAAGCATCCTCGCCGAGCCGCTCTTTGCGGACGGTCGCCGCGAGCCCTTGCGTGATCTCTGCCGCCGCGCCGGCACCGACGTCCGCGACGATCAACGACTCCTCGAGCGCCCCCCAGTCGTGCTCCGTGAGCGTACGCGAGAACGTCGCTGCGAGGTCGCTGCCAAGCGCCTGGCGCGTGCCGCGCAGACTCTCGCGCAGGCGTGTGAACGCGCTGCGGCGCTCGCCTGCCTCCTCCTCCTCCTCCGTGGGCGCAGCCTCGCTCGGCGGGCTGCGCATCAGCAGCAGATCGTCCCAGTCGCGCGCCACGATCTACGCTGCGTCGGCGGCGGGAAGGCGCGAAACGCGCGCGCTTGCGGCCCCTTCCGCCTCCGCCTGCGCCTCGAGCTCGTGCAGGCCTGTCTCGCCGAGCTTGCGCGAGACGACCTTCGAGACGCCGTCGTCACCCATCGACACGCCATAGAGCCAGTCAGCTGCCTCCATCGTGCGCTTCTGGTGGGTCACGACGATGAACTGGGCGCGTGAGCTGTGGCGGCGCAGGAGGGCGAGGAAGCGGTCGATGTTGAGATCGTCGAGCGCCGCCTCCACCTCGTCGAGGATGTAGAACGGGCACGGACGAGCGAGGAACACGGCGAACAGAAACGCGATCGCCGTCATCGACTTCTCGCCACCCGACAGCAGCGACAGTCGCTTCATCGCCTTGCCCGCGGGCGTGACCTCGATCTCGACGCCGAGCGCGTCGTCGGGATCCTCGCCTTCGATGCGCGCCTCCTCCGCGGTGGCCTCGCGCTCGGCGCTCTCCTCGCCAGTCGCGTCGCCGAGCGCCTGCCCGTCGAGCACGCCCCGCGGCGCGCCCTGCTCGTGAACCAGGCGCAGCCTGCCGCGCCCGCCCGGGAAGACGTCCTCGATCAGCTCTTCGAAGTTCTGTGCCGCGGCCTCGAAGGTCGCGGTGAAGCTCTCGCTGATCTGACGGTCGGCGTCGCGGATCACCTGCGTCAGCTCACGCATCGCCGTCTCGAGGTCGGCGCGCTGCGCCTCCAGCTCACTCGCACGCTCCTGCGCGGCGCGGTACTCCTCGCCGGCCAGCGGGTTGACCGGTCCGAGCTGCTCGCGCCGGCGCGTGAGACGCTCGTTTCGTTCAAGCAGGGCCTCGCGCTCGGTTTCCTCGAGCGGTTCCTCAGCGGCGCTCGCCTCGAACCCGAGGCGTCCGGCGAGCGTTTGCAGCTCGAGCTCGGCCGCGCCGGCGCGGTCGCGTGCCTGCTGTGCCGTCACCTCGGCGCTCGTGAGCGCCTCAACGAGCTCGTGAAGTTGGGTTTGGAGCAGCGTCTCAGTGGCCGTGCACTCGCGAAGCTCGCCGGCAAGCGCGTCGCCCGCGGCGCTGTCAGCAGCGAGCTCCTGCTCCAACGCGCCCGCGTGCTGCTCGAATGCGCCGATGAGCACGTCGACGACGGCCCCGAAGCGCTCTACACGCGGGGTTAGCGAGGCGTCGAGCGCGCCCTGGCGCTCGAGCTGCGTGCGGCGCTGCTCGCGTGCCGCGCGTTCGCGCTCAGCGCGCGCAAGCGTGCGTCGTTCTGCCGCGAGCTCGCCCTCGAGCTCGGCGCGCCGCACTGCGTGCTCACCCGCGTCGGGCGTGGCGCGGCGCTGCTCGATCACCCAGCTTGCGAGCCGCTCGCGTTCCTGGGCCTCCGCGTGCGCGCGCTCCGCCGCGCGCAGCGCTAGCTCAGTCGCCTCTCGTGCCTCCAGCGCCGCGGCTGTCTGCGCTTGCGCGGCGTCCGCGGCGGCGCGGGCGTCGTACTCGCCGCGCGCCGCGCTCTCGGACTCGGCAACCAGCGCGTCGCGGCGGTTGCGCTGCTCGAGCGCGCGCTCGGCACCGCCACTCGCGGCCTGTGTGAGCTCTCCGAGCGCTGCGTTCCAGACGCGTCCGGAGCGCGTCACCGCGACGCCGGCAAAATCCGACGGGACGCTGGCAATTTCATCGACGACCCATGTCGCCGCGAGCAGCCGGGCAACAACGGCAAGCGCCTCATCGTCGCCCTGGACGAGCTCGGCGAGGCGCTGGGCGCCAGCCCCCGGGGGATCGACTCGCGCCTGCCGCGCGGGTGTCGCGCCGGCGACGAGCGCCCGCGCTCCATCCTCGTCGGCGTCATCGAGCATGGCCTCGGCGCTCTCGCGGTCCGCCGCGATGAGCGCCCCGAGCCGGGCGCCGCCGAGCGCGGCCGCGAGCGCGAGCTCGTAGCCCGGGGCCACCTGGATGCGTCGTTCGAGTGCCTCGCTGCGCTCGCGCGCCGCGTCGTGGCTGCGCAGGAACTGGTTGACGCCCGCGAGCTCGGCGCCGACGCGCGCCGCCTCGCGGCGGGCACGCTCGACCGCCTGCTCGGCCTCGCGCAATGCGCCTTGCGCGGCGACGAGGTGCGCGTCGGTCGCGTCGCGGCGCTCCGCTGCCTGCGTGCGCGCCAGCTCGAGTTCGTGAAGCTCGCTGGCCGCGGCCTCGCGCGCCGACTCGAGCTCGCGAAGCTCGCCCGCGAGTCGCGCCTCGCGCTCGCGCTGGAGCGCCGCGATCTCGGCCTCGAGCTGCTCGATGCGGGCGGCTCCGCCCTCGTCGAGCTCGGCGGGCTCGGCAGCGAGCGCGGCAAGCTCGGCGCCCCGCAGCTCGGCGCGTCGCGCGAGCGTGGCCGCGAGCTCGCGCGCACGCTCGAGGCGGAGTGCCACGCGGTCGTTTGCGCTGCGCGCTGCGAACACGCGCCCAGCTATCTGCTCGTGACGCTTGCTGCGCTCGGCCAGCGCCAGCTCGGCCCGGGAGCGACGCTCGGCAACCTGTGCGAGCTCGCCCTGCACGCTGTCGCGCGCCCCGCGCTGCTCGCCGGCCGCGCGCTCGGCACCTCCCAGCAGATCGCGCCGTTCGCGCAGCTCGTCGCGTGCGAGGCTCCAGCGTGCCTCCAGCGATTGGCGCTCGAGGCGCTCGTGCAGCTCCGCGGCCTCCGCCTGGCGCTTGAGCGGCCGCAGCCGCGCGTGCGCCTCATGCTCGATGTCGAGCGCGCGCTCGAGGTTTTCGGCGGTCCGGTCGAGCTTGAGCTGGGCGCGCCGGCGACGCTTGCGGTGCTTGCCGAGCCCGGCCGCCTCCTCGATCAGCATGCGGCGCTCGCGCGGCTTGGACGTGACGATTGCCTCGACGCGTCCCTGTGAGATGACCGAGTGCGCCTCCTTGCCGAGACCCGTGTCGGAGAGCAGCTCGAGCACGTCAACGAGACGGCAGCGCGCTCCGTTGACACGGTAGATCCCCTCGCCGGCGCGGTCGAGGCTGCGCGAGATCGAGATCTCGCTCGCCGGCAGGTCGAACAGATCGTCGGAGTTGTCGAGCACCAGCTCGACCTCGGCCTCGCTACGGGCCTGCACGCCGCGGCCGCCGGCGAAGATCACGTCCTGCATCGCTTGGCCGCGCACCGCGAGCGGCGACTGCTCGCCGAGCGCCCACAGCACCGCGTCGGTGATGTTCGACTTGCCGGAGCCGTTCGGGCCAACGATCACGCTGACGCCCTCCCCGAAGCGCAGCCGCGTGCGGTCGGGGAATGACTTGAAGCCCTTGATCGTGATCGACTTGAGATGCATCAGCTCACCGCGACCTGCTCGCGCCACGTGCTTGCAGCGCGAGGCGTGCCGCCTCCTGCTCCGCGTGCTTCTTGCTGCGTCCGCTGCCGCGGCCGAGCGTCGCGCCCGATCCCGCGCGCGCCTCGACGACGAAACTGCGCTCGTGCGGCGGCCCCTGCTCCTCCACCACCTCGTAGCGCACGATCTCGTTGTCCCGCGCGAGCTGCTCCTGCAAAGCGGACTTGAAGTCCACGGGATGCTCGAGTGCCTCGTCGATCCGCGCCGCAAATGCGTCGATGACCGCCGCCGCGGTGCGCTCGTAGCCGAAGCTCAGATAGCAGGCGCCGATGACCGCCTCGATCACGGAGGCAAGCACGCGCTCGGTCTCGACAACGGCAGCCGCGGCCGGCGCGGCGCTCGCCGGTGCCGCTGCCAGCAGCAGCTCGACGAGGCCGAGCTCCTCGGCCACGAGACGGCAGGACCGACCTGAGACCGCTTGCGCGCGGATCTTCGTCAGGCGCCCGGCGCCAAAGCGCTCCGCCTCCAGGCGTGGATAGAGGTGCGCCGTCACAGCCAGGGCGAGCACGCTGTCGCCGAGGAACGCCAGGCGCGTGTAGGAGTCGCTCCGACGCTGGGTCCATGACGCGTGCGTGAAGACCTGCCGGTAGAGATCCTCCGGCAGTTCGCCAAGCAGTTCGCGCAGCAGCTTCAGCGGTCGCCGGCGTGGGAGAGGACGAAATCAACAGTCGCCTCGACCGTCTGGAGCCCGACTGCCTGCTCGTCCGTGATCGCGATGCCATAGGTGTCCTCGAGCTCCTGTATCACTGTGTAGAGGTCGAGCGAGTCGATCGCCAGGTCCTCGCGGTAGCGCGTCGCGAGCTCGATGCGGGCAGGGTCAACACCGAGCTCGTCGGCGAGATGTGCACGTATCAGGTCGAGAACCTCGTTGCGCGTCATCGGTAACGGCTCAAGATAGCGCCGGGCTAGGACGCCGCAGGCACCCCCGGGCGCCGCAGCGCGCCGGCTGCTTCGAGCGCCCGGTGCGTGCGCCCGACCAGGTCCTGCTCGACGCCGAGCCGGGCGCGCATGATGGCACGGGCGATCCCTTCTCGCGTGAAGCTGCCGTGCGCGACGACGCCGAGCTGGCGCAGGCCGAGCAGGTAGGCGCCGCCCTGCCCCTCTGGATCGATCTCCTCGACGAACGGCCGCAGCCCGCCCGAGAGCAGCAGGCCCCCCAGCTTGCCGCGTGTCGAGGCCTTCGCGATGTCGCGGATCGTCACGAGCATCGTCTGCGAGACGGCCTCGATCAGCTTCAGCGCGACGTTCCCGGTGAAGCCGTCGGTCACCGCGACGTCCACGACACCGCCCATCAGGCCGTTGCCCTCGACGTTGCCGACGAACGTGAGCGCGTCGCTTCCGGCGGTGCGGGCCACCAGCGCCTCGTGCGCCTCGATGACGAGTTGGCTGCCACGCTCCGGCTCGATCCCGTTGGAGAGCAGGCCGACGCGGGGACGCTCGACGCCGAGCACGGCGCTCGCGTAGGCGGCGCCCATGAACGCGAACTGAACGAGGTACTCGGCGCGAACGTCAGCGTTCGCGCCGACGTCGAGCAGCGTCACGGGCCGCCCCGGAACCGGCACTGTGATCGCGAGCGCGGGCCGGTAGACGCCCTGGGCACGATGTATGTGCAGCTGGCTCGCGACCAGCGCCGCGCCGGTCGAGCCGTTGCACACGAGCGCCGCCGCGCGACCCTCGCCGACCGCCCTCGCGGCGAGCACGATCGATGCGTCCGGGGCGCCGCGGACCGCGCGGGCCGGGTCCCCCTCCTTGGCGATCGAGCGTGGCGCGTCCACCACCTCAATGCCGGCGCCGCTCGGGCCGAGCTCGCCGGCAGGGCCGAACAGCAGCACCTCCACGCCCTGACGCGCGGCGAGACGCGCCGCGGCTGCGACCTCGGCCGGACCGAGATCGGCGCCGTTCGCGTCGACCGCGATGACCGTCACGGCAACAGCGCGAGCCTTCTAGTGGTCGTGGTCGTGGTCGTGCTGCTCGGGAGCGACGACCTCACGGCCCGCGTAGGTGCCGCACACAGGGCACACGCGATGCGGGCGCCGCGGGCTGTGGCAGCGCGGGCACGTGTTCAGCGCCGGCGCGACCATCTTGTGCTGGGCCCGGCGCTTCGCGGTGCGGCTGTGAGACTGCTTGCGCTTGGGTGCTTGCATTGGCAGCGCAGCCTACCAACTCGCCCGCTACGCTCCTAGCCGCCGCTACTCGAAGTGCAGCTCGGCGAGCTTCGCCCAGCGCGGGTCGGGCGCGCTCTCGTGGCGATGGTCAGGACCCGCCTCGCGCAGCGGAATGGCGCAGACCGGGCACAGGCCGCGGCAGTCGGGCTCGCAGAGGATCTGCTCGGGGACCGCGAGCGCGAACGCGTCGTGCGCCCAAGTGCGCAGGTCGAGCTGCTCGCGATCGACGTAGGGGCTGTCGAGCTCCTCGCCGCCGCCGGGCAAGTCGACCTCGCGCGCGTCCACGCTGACCGCCGGCGAGGCATCGGCGAGGCAGCGCATGCACGGGCCGCTGACTGCGGCGTCGAAGTGCAGGTGCAGCGCATAGCCGCCGCCGTTCGTGCGCGAGATCTCGAGCTTGACCGGTGTCCGCTCCGGCACGGCCGCATACCGCTGGCCGCCGAGTACGAGCGGATCGAGCATCACCTCGAGTTCCAGGCGGCGTCCCTCGCCGGCCGCCAGTCGCAGCCCGCCGAGGTCGAAGATGTCAGTGCGAGCCACACCTCAATTGTGCACCTCGGCATCGCTCGGCTTGGCGCCTCGATCGAGCACCCGCTTGATCACCTTGCCGGTGACCGTGCGTGGCAGCACCTCGACGAACAGCACGTCGCGCGGGACCTTGAAGCGCGCGAGGTTGTCGTGAACGTAGGCCTTCACGTCGTCGGCGTCGAGCGCTGCCCCCGCCTCGCGCACGACGAACGCACGCAGCCGCTCCCCGTACTCGTGATCCTCGACGCCGATCACCGCAACATCGGCGATCGCCGGATGGTCGGCGAGCAGATCCTCGACCTCGCGCGGGAAGACGTTCTCGCCGCCGGAGATGATCATCTCGTCGTCGCGACCGGAGACGAAGAGGCGTCCCTCCTCGTCGATGTAGCCGACGTCGCCCGTCGCGAACAGGCCGTCGAGCAGCGTCTTGCCCTCCCCGGTCGTGTAGCCGTCCATCACCATCTCGTTGGTCACGAAGATGCGACCGGTCGCGCCGCGCGCGCGCACCTCGCGGCCGTCCGCGTCGAACAGGCGCAGGCGGGTACCGTGCGGCGGCGTTCCGGCGGTACCGGGCGCCGCCCGCAGCTGCCGCGGCGAGGCGATCGACGCCCACGCGACCTCGGTCGAGCCGTAGAGGTTGTAGAGCACATCGCCGAAGGCATCCATCACGCGCAGTGCGAGCTCGCCCGGCAGCGACGAGCCGCTGGTCGCGACCACGCGCAGCGAGCTCGTGTCGTAGCCGTGGATCTTGTCTGGCCCGAGGTCGAGCATCCGCTGCAGCATCAGTGGAACCAGCACGAGGGCGTTCACACGGTCACGCTCGATCGAGGCGAGCACCGTCTCCGGGTCGAAGCGGCGGTGCAGGACGAGCGTCGAGGAGAGTGCCAGGCCGAGCGTGAAGTGGCCGTAGCCCCACGAATGGAACAGCGGCGAGGCGATCAGGGTCTTCTCACGGGCGCGCAGCGGGATTCGCGATAGCAGTGCCACCGCGCCGTCGAGCTTGCGCGGCTGGTGGCGCGAGGCGCCCTTCGGCGCACCAGTCGTCCCCGATGTGAGGATCACGACGCGGCCACGGTCGCGTGGCGGCCTGAGGTTGCCGCGCACCCCCGCCTCGATCAGCTCATCGAGCGTCCGGAACCCCGCGGCGAGCGGCCCGTCGTGCCAGGCGATGACGCTCTCGCGACCGGCAGCGGCAGCGGCGCAGAGCTCGATGAACTCCTCGTCGTAGATCAGCACGCGCGGCTGCTCGCGCTCACAGACATCGGCGATCTGCGGTCGGGCGAAGGAGGTGTTGAGCAGCAGCACCGTCGCGCCGAGCTTCGACGCCGCGACGGTCGAGCGCACGAAGCCCGCGTGGTCACGGCAGAGGAGCGCCACGGCATCGCCCTCGCCGATGCCGAGCTCGCGCAGGCTGTGCGCGAGCGCGTTCGTCTCCGCATGCAGCTGCGCGAACGTGATGACGCTGCCGCTGTCGTCGCGGATCGCCACTCGACGTGGGTCGCGCATCGCCGAGATCGCGTAGCCGCCGGCCGGCGTGGGTCCCCAGCGCTTGAGCAGCACGACGGTGCGCACGAGCTTGTCGGGGCGGTCGAGACGGAGCACGCCCGCGCGCACGAGCGTCCAGCCCTTGAACAGCACGTTGGCCAGGCTCCGCAGCGGGCTCACCCGCGTATCAAAGCAGCCGCCCGCGTGCGGGCGGGAGGTTGCGCGTCGTCGTTAGGAAACGCCTACTTGCTCGTCGCGGCCCGCCAGGCGTTCACGACCGCGCTGGACGGCGGTGATGAACTTGGTCAGGTTCGTCTCGAGCGTGTCGAGGATCTCGTCCGCGTAGTCCTCGGCGCCGAGGCGGACTTCCCGCTCCTGCGCACGTGCGTCTTCGATGATGTCCTCGGCTGCGCGCTCGGCTGCTTTGACGATCTCCTCGTCGGCGATCAGCCGCTCAGCGCGCTCGCGCCCGTCCTTGACGATCCGCTCCGCCTCGCGCTTCGCCTCCGCGAGCATCTCCTGACGCTCCTTGACGATCCAGCGCGCTTGCTTGATCTCCTCGGGGATCGTGGCGCGCATCTGGTCGAGGATCTCGTAGATCTCCTCCTTGTCGACGCGCACCTGGTCGGTCAGCGGAACCTGCTTGGCGTTGTGGACAAGGTCGTCGAGCTTGTCGATCAGTACCAGTACGTCCATGGGCTAAGGGTAGAGGGTCGCTGCGCAGACGCCAAACTTGGTGCCCGTCGTTGCGGGGATTCGCTAGCGACGCAGCTCTTCCTGCAAGCGCTTCGCGACCAGCTCGTGCACGTAGGGGCTGACATCGCCGCCGAAGGTTGCGAGCTCCTTGACGCCGCTCGAGGAGAGGAAGCTGTACTCGGGGCTGGCCATGATGTAGAGCGACTCGATCTGCGGCGCCTGCTTGCGGTTGAGCTGGTTCATCTCGAACTCGTACTCGAAGTCCGAGATTGCCCGCAGACCTTTGACGATCGCCGTCGCGCCGACCTCACGCGCGAACTCGACGATCAGCGTGTCGAACGGGAGCACGCGGATCCGCTCGAGGTGCGTGGTCGCGGCGGCGATGAACTCGAGCCGTTCCTCCAGCGGGAAGAGCGTCGGGTGCTTGCGCAGCGAGTGGCTGACGACCGCGACGATCACCTCGTCGAAGAGCTCGGCGGTGCGCGTGATGACGTCTACGTGGCCATTCGTGATCGGGTCGTAGGACCCCGGGCAGATGGCGATCCGGTGCGCTGCGTTCATGTCGAGGTCGGCTCGTAGATGCGGATCAGCGTATCCCTGTAGCGCCGTTCGACGCTGAGTGGCAGCTCGAGCTCGAGCGGCTGGCGGCGGTCGGACTCGGTCACGATGCGCGCACCGCCGGCCAGCGTGCGCGGGAGTTCGCGCGTGAGAATCGGTCCGAACCCAGCCGCGCCGGCATACGGGGGGTCGACGAAGACGAGGTCGAACGGAGCCTCGCCGACGGGCAGGGGAGCGATCCGGATGTCGGCGCGCACGACGCGCGCGCGCTCCGTCAGGTGCAGGCGCGAGAGGTTCGTGCCGATCGTGCCGATCGCGACCGGCGAGCTGTCCACGAACGTGGCGTGAGCGGCACCGCGAGAGAGCGCCTCGATGCCGAGCGCCCCCGTGCCGGCGAACAGGTCGAGCACGCGCGCGCCGCAGACGTCGTAGAGGATCGAGAACAGCGCCTCGCGCGTGCGTTCGGCAGTCGGCCGGATCGCGCCGCCGCGCGGTGCCTCGATGCGCCGGCCGCGGAGCTCACCGCCGACAACGCGCATCGACGTTCGCATTCGTACCACCCGCGTCAGGCCGCGATCGCGCGTGCCTCGATCTCGCCGTGCACCCGCGCGATCGCTCGGGCAAGCAGCAGGTGCTCGGGCTGCCCGAGCTCGGGGTCCCGGTCGATCAGGCGCGTAGCCCAATTGCGCGCGCTTGTCAGCAGAGCCTCGTCTTCGGGCATCCGCGCGATCGCGAACTGGCCGAGGCCGGATTGACGCGTGCCGATCAGCTCGCCCTCCTTGCGCAGGCGCAGGTCGATCTCGGCCAGCGCGAAGCCGTCGTCGTGCTCGGCGAGCGCGGCGAGCCGCGGCGAGTCCCTGGGACCGCACAGCAGGCACAGCGCGGCGTGCTCACCGCGACCGACGCGGCCGCGCAGCTGGTGCAGCTGCGAGATGCCGAAGCGCTCGGCGTTCTCGATCAGCATCACGGCCGCGTTCGGCACGTCGATCCCGACCTCGATCACGGTGGTCGCCACGAGCACATCGGCCTCGCCGGCGGCGAACGCGGCCATCGCGGCCTGCTTCGCACGGTGCGGGAGCTGCCCGTGGATCAGCACGACGCGAAAGTCGCGCAGCTCGCCCGCGCGCAGACGCTCGAACTCGGCGGTCGCAGCGCGCACGTCGCCGGCGTCCGGCTCGTCAGCCTGCTCGACGAGCGGGCAGACGACGAACGCCTGGCGCCCGGCGTGGATCTCCTCGGCGATGCGCTCGTAGGCGCGGGCGCGCGCGCGCGTCCCGGACACGATGTGCGTGGCGATCGGCTGGCGGCGCGCCGGAAGCTGCCGCAGGCGCGTCTGGTCGAGATCGCCATAGTTGCAAAGCGCGAGCGTTCGCGGGATCGGGGTGGCTGTCATGTGCAGGAGGTGCGGGGCGAGCCCGGACTGCGCTTTCGCGTCGAGCGCGGCGCGCTGGCGAACACCGAAGCGGTGCTGCTCGTCGACGACCGCGACCGCGAGCGAGCGGAACCGCACCGGTTCCTCGATCAGCGCATGGGTCCCGACGATCAGCGAGAGCCCGCCGCTCGCGAGCCGCGCGAGCAGCTGCGCGCGGCGCGCTGCCGGCGTCGAGCCGGTCAGCAGAGCGAGCGTGACCGGCTCGCTGCCGAGCAGGCGTTGGATCGTGGCGAAGTGCTGCTCGGCTAGCGTCTCGGTTGGCGCCATGAGTGCCGCCTGCGCGCCGCAGTCGACGGCGCGCAGCATCGCGTAGAGCGCCACGACGGTCTTGCCGCTGCCGACCTCGCCCATCAGCAGGCGCTGCGCCGGCCGGCTGCCGGCGAGCTCGGCCGCGATCTCGCTGATCGCCGCCTGCTGATCCCCGGTGAGCGCGAACGGCAGACCGACCTCAAGCCAGCGCTTGCTCACGGTTGCTGGCGCGTCGAGCGCCAGCGCACGCCTCTTGCCCGCCCGGGCGGCGCGGCGCGCCAGCAGCGCGAGCTGAAGCAGCAGCAGCTCCTCGAACGCGAGCCGGCGGCGCCCGGCCTCGACTGCGTGCGCATCGGCGCCGAAGTGCAGCGCCTCGAGCGCGGCGGCGCGGGGCGCGAGCCGCTCGCTCACACGCAGGCGTGCGGGCAGCGGCTCGTAGACCTCCGCGAGGGCCGGTCGGGCCTCGCGCATCAGGGCGAGGATCTGGGTGCTCGAAAGGCCCTCCGCCGCCGGGTAGTGGGAGACGTCCTCGCCGCCCTCCGCCGCCTCGTCGGTCTGTGCGTGACTCGCGACGCGGAAGCGGTTGCGCGCCTCGTACTTGCCGTGCAGGACGAGGCGCGTTCCCGGCGGATAGCGGCGGGCGAGCCATGGCTGGTTGAAGAACGTCGCGACCATCGGGCCCGTCTCGTCTGCGACGGTCGCCTCGACGAGCGGGCGCATGCCGCGCCGGCGGACGGGGCGCTGCGTGATCGCTCGCACCTCCACGACGACTGTTGCGGTGTCGCCGCGGTTGAGTCCCGCGACGGTGCGCCCCTCGCGGCGCGCGCGCGGGGCGTGCTCGAGCAGGTCGCCGACGCTGCGCAGCTCGAGCGACTCGGCGGCCTGCGCGGCCTTGCCCTTCAGTGGCAGCGGCTGCGCGAGGCGCGACGGTCGCGGCCAGCGAACCGTCGCGAGGAGGGCCTCACGGGACGGAACCCCGTTGCCGGCGAAGCCGGCCATAGATGAATCACTCGTAGCGACGGCCACCGTTCCATGATGACCGCCATCCCGGCGCCAGCCGCCCGCGGCTCAACGTTGGTCTTTGCGCGGCTCTACTCCGCGCTAAGGAGCCACCAATGACTCCGGGGGCCGCCGTCGCGATGCTCCAGCTCGAGGCCGCCCGGAACGAGCGCGGCGACGTGCTCGCTCGCGAGCGGCGCGTCGGCGCCGGCGATGCAGGTGATGAGCTCGCTGCCATCGCCGAGCGTCGTGAGGACCTGCGCGAGCGTCTGCTCAGGCTCGCCCCAGGCGACGAGCGCGTCCTCGACGAAGCCGACGGCCTCGCCGGCGCGGAAGCGGCCGCCTGCATCGTCGCGCGCAGCGGGCGCGACCGAGCCGCCGCGGATTCGCTCCAGCGCCCGGGCGATGGACTGGGCGTTCTCCTCGGCGGAGCGGTCGGGCGAGTACGCAACGAGCGCGGCGAGCGCGGTCTGCTGCGAGCGCGACGGCACTACGGCAACCTGCTTCTCAGAGAGCTCGGCGGCCTTCCCGGCGGCGAGGACGACGCTGGCGTCGTTCGCGAGGACGACGACCTCCTCCGCCGGCACGGCGTGGATGCCGGCGAGGAGCTCGTAGGTCGAGGGGTTGAGCTTCGGCCCGCCGTCGAGGACGTGCGCGCCGAGGCTCTCGAACAGCTCGCCGATCCCGCGGCTCGCCACGACCGCGAGCACGCCGCAGCGGGCGGCCTGCTCGCCGCGGGCGATGAGTGCGGCGACCTGGTCGTGCATGTCGGCGACGTCGAGATGCGAGACCTCGCCGGCGGCCGCGAACACTGCGGTCGCGCTGGCCGGGTCGTCGGTGTGGACGTGAACCTTGAGCGTCGCGGCGTCGCCGACGACGAGCACCGAATCGCCGAGGCGCTCGAGCGCAGCCACGAAAAGGCTCGGCTCGAGTCCCTCGCCCGTGACGGCGAAGTTGGTGCAGAAGCGATAGGTGGACGACGCGTGCTGCGGGTGGCTGATGCGGGCCGGCGCGTGGTGCGAGAGCGGCGGCGGATCGTCGCCGCGCAGCGCCGCGACGATTCCGGCGAAGATGATCGTCAGCGCGTAGCCGCCCGCGTCGACGACACCGGCGTCGCGGAGCACCGACAACATGTCCGGCGTGCGCATCACGGAGGCCTCGCCGGCGACGACGGCGCGCTCGAGCACGCTGGCGATCATGTCGTCCTGGATCTCGCTGGGAGCGTCGGCCGACAGCCGCGTTTCGGGCATGTGCGCGAGATCGACGGCAACGTGGCTCGCCATCTCACGTACGACTGTGAGGATCGTGCCCTCGGCGGGGTCGCGGACCGACGCGTAGGCGCGGTCGGCGGCGCGCGCCATGGCGGCACCGATCAGCGTTGCGTCGACGAGCTCACCGGGACGGCTGACCAGCTCCTCGGCGGCGCCGCGAATCAGCTGCGAGAGGATCACGCCGCTGTTGCCGCGGGCCCCGAGCAGCGCGGCGCGCGCGACGGCGTCGACGATCTCGTCGCGACCGATCTCGTCGATCGTGCGGTCGCCGCCGAGCCGGTCGAGCTCCTCGACCACGGCGCGCAGTGTGAGCACCATGTTGTCGCCGGTGTCGCCGTCGGCGACCGGGAAGACGTTGAGGTCGTTGACCTCCTCGCGGCGGGTCTCGAGCTGCGCCAGCGCGCCGGCGACGATCGTGCGGAAGCGGACGATGTTGGGGTCAGTCACGACCCGTGCAACGCGCCCCTAGAGCGCCTTGGTGACCTTGCCCGCCTTGAGGCAGCGCGTGCACACGTAGACGCGGCGCGGCGCACCGTCCTCGATGATGCGGACCCTCTGCAGGTTGGGATCGAAGCGCCGGCGCGTGGCGACCATCGAGTGGCTGCGACTGTTACCGAACGCCGGGCCCTTGCCGCAGCTGTGACAAACCTTGGCCATCGCCAGGGCAGTGTAATGGGTCCAAGTTGTTTAACCGCGCCCGCAGGCCGCTCGACCGGCGCACGCCATTTGCAAAGATGACCGTTGCCGCCAGCGCCTGGCGCCCCCGGGGTGTGGCCGCTGCGCATCAACAAAGGGGGGTGCCCGCCGCGCGGGCGCCACACGACGTCGAGCAGGACGGTATTCGTTGGTAGCACTTGCACGCTGGTGCAGCACTCATCGCCGCTTCGTAATCCTCGGCTGGATCGTCGTCGCGATCGTCACGACTATCGCCGCGCAGGCGATCGGGCGTAGCTACGCCACCAACTACTCGCTGCCGGGCACCCAGTCGCAACAGGCGCTCGACCTGCTCGAGCACAACTTCGGCGCGCAGAGCGGCGACAAGGACACGCTCGTGTTCCACGTTTCGCACGGGACCGTCTACAGCCCGTCAGTGCGTGCCGCGATGGTTCCAATCCTCGCAAAGGTGCTGAGCTTCCCGCACGTTGACGGCGCGTTGAGCCCCTACTCGCCAGCCGGCGCGGTCGAGGTCTCGCGCGATCGCAAGACCGCCTTCGAGACGATCTTCTACGACAAGCCGGCGAACCTCTTGAACATCAAGACCGGCGACCCACTGCTCAATCTGGTGAAGACGCGCGTCCCCGGCGTGCAGCTCGCTGCCGGTGGCGCGGTGGTCGAAGATGCGGAGGGCTTCAACGTCGGCCCCGCGACTGAGGTGGGCGTGCTCGCGGCTCTGGTGATCTTGCTGATCACTTTCGGCTCGCTGGTCGCCGCCGGCATGCCGCTCGTCACCGCCGGTCTCGGCCTGATCACGGGCGTGGCCCTGATCGGACTCGCGACGCACGTGACCGCGATCTCGAACGTCGGGCCGGAGCTCGCGCTGATGATCGGCCTCGGCGTTGGCATCGACTACGCGTTGTTCATCGTCACGCGCTTCCGCGAGAACTACCGGCGCACGCACGACGTCGAGCAGGCGCTGTTCGGGGCGATGGACACCTCGGGCCGGGCGATCCTGCTGGCCGGTTGCACCGTGGTGATCGCGCTGCTCGGGATGTTCGCGACCGGCGTCACGTTCATGTACGGCCTCGCGGTCGCCTCGGTGCTCGGCGTGCTGCTCGTCCTGCTCGCCTCGCTCACGGTGCTGCCGGCGCTGATCTCCCGCTTCGGGCCGCGGATCGCAGGCGCGAAGACGCGCAAGGAGGCGGACATGAGCCCCGAGGAGCGGGCGATCGCGGCCTCGCATTCGCACTGGCGTAGCTGGAGCCAGTTCGTGCAGGCACACCCGATACGCCTCGCCCTCATCTCACTGGCGGTGATGGTCGCCGTGCTCACGCCCGTCTTCGCCCTACGACTCGACACGAGCGACGCCGGCAACGACGCGTCCAACCTGACCTCGCGTCATGCCTTCGATTTGCTCGCGCGCGGGTTCGGCGCCGGCTTCAACGGTCCCCTGCTGCTCGTCGCCGAACTGCCAAAGCCCGGTGACACCGCCTCGCTGCCGGCGATCCAACAGGCGGTGAGTGCGACACCCGACGTCGTCAGGCTCACCAAGCTCACCCGGGCGAGCGTCTCGCCCAATGGGAAGGTCGCGGTCTTCGAGGCCTACCCCGGCTCGGCGCCGCAGGCCCCAGCAACGGTGAACCTCGTCAACACGCTGCGCAGCGACGTGCTGCCCAAGTTCGCGCGAACCGCGCAGACGACCGTGCTGGTCGGTGGCTTCACGGCCGGCTCGATCGACTTCTCGAACGTCCTCTCGAACAAGCTGCCGCTGTTCATCGCGATCGTCGTCGTGCTCTCGGCGCTGCTGCTGCTCGTGATGTTCCGCTCGCCGGTGATCGCGCTCCAGGCGGCCGCAATGAACATCCTCAGCATCGGCGGCTCACTCGGCGCAACCGTCGCGATCTTCCAGTGGGGCTGGTTCGCGAGCATCTTCGGCGTACAGAAGGGACCGGTGGAGCCGTGGATCCCCGTGATCATCTTCGCCGTCGTGTTCGGCCTGTCGATGGACTACGAGGTTTTCCTCGTCTCGCGCGTGCGCGAGGAGTGGATCCAACGCCGTGACGCATCCGCGGCCGTCGGTGAGGGTCTCGCGCTGACCGGGCGCGTCATCACCGCTGCCGCGGCAATCATGGTCTGCGTCTTCCTCTCGTTCATGCTCGGCAACGAACGCGCGATCAAGGAGTTCGGGTTCGGCCTCGCGGCGGCGGTGTTCCTCGACGCGGTCGTCGTGCGCTGCGTGCTGCTGCCGGCGGTGCTCGAGCTGCTCGGCCCGGTCACGTGGCGGCTGCCGGCATGGCTCGATGCCCGCCTGCCGCACATCAACATCGAGGGCCACGCAGCGCGCGGTGCGTCTACGAGGGTGCCGTCGCACACGCCGTTGGAACCCGATAGCGAACCAGTCGGCGCCTAGGCTGCGGGGGCCGGCCTTGTAGGCGGGCGATGGGGCAATAGCGTGCTGGGCCGGCCTCCTCGCTAGCTTGAGCGCGCGCACCATGCCGACAATCAGGCGCTTCGGAGCGTGTGCGCTTTCGCCTGGTGGGCGGGGGCTTGCGAGGGAGTGAGCGCGCGCCGGCGCGCCACCGGCGGCGCGCTCAGCCCGGCGAGGAGGCCGGCCCAGTGCGGCCTCGCCACACCGCAGGATTACGCGGCCGGCCCCGCAGTCGCAGCCCGCAGCCGCGCGAGCGCCAGCACGGCGTGCGCCGCCTGCGCGCCGTGGTCGCGCTTGCGGCCGCCGGAGCGCTCGAGCGCCTGGTCCATCGAGTCGACGGTGAGCACACCGAACGCGCATGGCACGCCGGTCCGCAGCTGGACGTCCTGGATGCCGCGGGCGGCCTCGGCACAGACGTGGTTGTAGTGGTCGGTCTCGCCGCGGATCACCGCTCCCAGACAGGCGATCCCGCGGTAGCGCCCGCTTTGCGCGACATACAGCGCGGCGAGCGGAAGCTCGAACGCACCCGGCACGTCGAAGACGTCGATCTCGTGGACACCGTCGGATTCGAACGTGCGCCGCGCGCTCGCGACCAGCCGGTCCGCGATCTCGGCGTAGAAGCGCGCGACAACGATCGCATAGCGCTCTTCCATCAGCCGCGGCGCCGCCTCTCCGCGCGCTCGCCGTGCAGCAGCTCGGCGTCGAGATCAAGGCCCTGGTGGTGCAGAGTGTGTTCGAGCTTGTCGCGCTTGGTGCGCAGATAGGCGTGGTTTTGGGGGTTCGGCGTAGCCTCGATCGGGATCTGGGCGCTGACCGAAAGCCCGTAGCCCTCGAGGCCGCGGATCTTCTTCGGGTTGTTGGTCAGGATCCTGATCGAGGACAGTCCGAGATCCACGAGTATCTGCGCGCCGATGCCATAGTCGCGCAGATCGGCTGGCAGGCCGAGGTGTTCGTTCGCCTCGACTGTGTCGAGCCCCTGCTCCTGCAGCTTGTAGGCGCGCAGCTTGTTGAGCAGGCCGATGCCGCGGCCCTCCTGCGCCAGGTAGAGCAGCACGCCCTCGCCCTCGGCCTCGATCATCGCGAGCGCCGCATCGAGCTGCTCGCCGCAGTCGCAGCGCAGCGAGTGGAAGACGTCGCCCGTCACGCACTCCGAGTGGACGCGCACGAGAACGTCCTTCTTGCCGGCGACCTCGCCCTTGACGAGCGCGAGGTGATGCTTGTCGTCCACCAGCGAGCGATAGCCGAAGACCTCGAAGTCGCCCGCCGCGATCGGCAGGTGGGCTGCCACGACGCGCTCGACGAGGCGCTCGTTGCGCCGCCGGTACGCGATCAGATCCTTGATCGTGACCATCTTCAGGGCGTGGCGGGCGCAGTACTCGATGAGGTCGGGCACGCGCGCCATCTCGCCGTCGTCCTTCATCACCTCGCAGATCACACCCGAAGGGTTGAGGCCCGCGAGCCGTGCGAGGTCGATGCTCGCCTCGGTGTGGCCGGTGCGCTCGAGCACGCCGCCGGGCTTCGCCTTCAGCGGATTGACGTGACCGGGCTGCACCAGATCGTCAGGCCCGCTCGACGGATCGATTGCGACGAGCATCGTGTGCGCGCGGTCGTGCGCGGACACGCCGGTCGTGACACCCTCGCGAGCCTCGATCGTCACCGTGAACGGCGTCCCCATCGGCGACTCGTTCTTGGCCGTCATCAGGTCGAGCCCGAGCTCCTCGCAGCGCTCCCCGGTGAGCGCCAGGCAGATGTAACCGCGCGCCTCCTTCGCCATGAAGTTGATCGCCTCTGGCGTGACGAACTGCGCCGCCATCACGAGATCGCCCTCGTTCTCGCGATCCTCGTCATCGCAGACCACGACCATCCGCCCGTTGCGAACCTCTTCGAGCGCGTCGTCAATCGGTGAAAACGGAGAGGCGTCGTCGGCCGGCTTCGCCGCCTTCTCCTTGAGCTCGCGTCTGCGTGTGGTTGGCGCACTCATGACTGGACCACCAGCTTCTCGAGGTGCTTGGCGAGGATGTCGACCTCTACGTTGACGCGGTCGCCCAGCTGCAGGGAGCCGAGCGTGGTCGCGCGGCGGGTCTCGGGGATCAGGGCGATTGTCACGAGCGGTCCTTCGATCGCAGCTACGGTCAGGCTCACGCCGTCGAGGGCTATCGAGCCTTTCTCCACAACGTAGCGGACGAGCTCCCCATCCAATTCGAAGCTGACCTCGCCTGCATCCGTGAGGTCCCGCACCTCCGCGACGCCGTCGACATGGCCCAACACCACGTGGCCGCCAAGCCGGTCGGCCGCGCGCAAGGGTAGCTCGAGGTTCACCCGCGACCCTGCTGACAGCCCGCCCAGCGTCGTGCGCCGCAACGTCTCTTCGACAACGTCCACCCGAAACCGAGAGCCATCCACCGCAACAGCCGTCAGACAGGCGCCGGCAACGCAAACCGAATCCCCAACGGCAACCTCACGTGCAAGGGAGCCACCCTCAACCAGCAGCTGCGAACCCCCCTGCACGGGCTCGACCCCCACCACGGTCCCGACCTCTGTAACCAGCCCGGTGAACACGACGAGCTCTAGGGTGAGCTACCACTCCCGCAGCCGTGCGCTGATCAGCAGATCCTCCCCCACGTGGCTGCATTCGAGCGTCATCGCACGGATCGCGTCGGCGATACGGGCCACGCCGACGCCCTCGAGCGGGTCGCGGGCGCTAGCGCCGCCGAGCAGCATAGGCGCGAGGAACAGGCGAAGCTCGTCGATCTCGCCCGCATCGAGGAAGGCGCCGGCGAGGTGCGGCCCGCCTTCGAGCAGGACCGCGGCGATCTCCATCGCGCCGAGCTGCTCGAGCGCGGAGCGCACGCGCGCCGGCTCGTTCTCGCCGCTGACCACGATCACCTCCGCGCCGGCCGCGGTCAGCGCGTCGATGTCGGAGCGCCGAGCGGCGCGCGAGACGATCACGATCAGCGGCATCTCGACCGCGGCGTGCACGAGGCGCGAGCTGACCGGCAACCGGGCCAGCGAGTCGAACACGACGCGGCGCGGCTGGCGATGCACCCCCTCGACCCGCGCCGTGAGCTGTGGGTTGTCGGCGAGCGCCGTGCCAATCCCGATCGCCACCGCGTCGACGGAGGCCCGCCAGTGGTGCGCGAGCGTCCGGCTCTCCTCGCCCGAGATCCACTGCGAGTCGCCGTCGCGTGTTGCGACCTTGCCGTCGAGCGTCATCGCCGATTTGAAGAGCACCCAAGGGCGGCCGGTGCGAGCGTGCTTGCGGAACGCCTGGTTGAGCAGGCGCGCCTCGCGCGCCGTGTCCTCGTTGGCGCTGACAACCTCGATCCCCTCGTCGCGCAGCACGCCGAGACCGCGGCCGTTGGCCTTTTCGCTCGGGTCGTCGCTCGCAACGACGACGCGGCGGATCCCGGCCGCGACGATCGCGTCCGTGCAGGGCGGCGTGCGCCCGTAGTGGCAGCACGGTTCCATCGAGACGTAGAGCGTCGCCCTGGAGAGGTCCACGTTGCCGCAGGCGCGGATCGCGTTCACCTCCGCATGGGGGCCGCCGATCCGCTCGTGCCAGCCCTCGCCGAGGATCTCGGCTTCGCTCGCGATCACCGCCCCGACAACGGGGTTCGGGTTCGTCCAGCCAACGCCTTTGCGAGCGAGTTCGATCGCGCGGGCGAGATAGACGCGGTCGGTCTCGGTCCACGAGAGCGTGTCCACGAGTGGAGCATAAGGCCCGCGCGGCGAGCCTTGATGGCGAGTTCCTACCCGGTTTTGCGCTCAGGAGCAGCGACCGCCCTCGAGCCGGTAGACATCCATCACCGGTCCCGGGCGCTCGTAGGCGAGCGGGTAGTAGTCGAAAGACCAGTCGAAGTTGAAGCCGACGCCGGCGGAGCCCTTGGCGAAGGGCGAAGCCTCGAACTCAAGGCGCGCGCCGGCGGCGAGCTCCTTGTAGTAGGCGATCGCCTGCGGGACCGTGGAGGGGTCGACGTAGGCGCGACCGGACTGCTGTGAGCCGGTTACGACCCAGCAGAAGCCCTCCCGCTCGTAGAAGGAGATCAGCGCCGGCGACAGCAGCCGCTCGTAGTTCTCGACCGTGATGCTCGGGCCGGTCGCTAGCGCGTAGCGTCCGTCGAGGGTGTTCCTTCGCAGCACCGGGAAGCCGTGCCAGCGGTAGCCGTTGGCGGTCGGCAGCGGATGGCCGACGTCGAGGCCCCACTCCTCCGGCGCGACCGGTTCGATCACGACCTTCGTCCCGGGCGGAACGTGCGCGACGAGCCAGTCGCGCGTGATCGTGCGCGTGTCGGCGCGCGAGCTCACGAGGCCTGAGTGGATGCTGTAGACGAGACCCTGGGCGCAGAGCGCGGCGCCCAGCGCGATCGCGAGCGCACCGCGCAGGCGCGGCGCGCGCTCGCTCAGACGCAGCGCGGCGTAGGCGGCGAGCACGCAGATCAGCGGCACGATCGGCATCAGCCAGCGCCCGAAGTAGCGGCCCTGAACGCCCATGAAGAGCAGGTAGGCGACGAGCGCCGGCACGAACACGAGCAGGAGGCGCCGGTCCGCAAACCACAGCCAGGCGAGGCCGACGAGGGCCGCGATCGAGGGCGCCCAGCCGACACCCCATGTGGCCGCCCACAGGTAGTAGAGCACGCCGCTGCCGTGCGTCAGGCCGAGCTTGCCCGAGGCCGCCGCACTCTCGGCGCCCTGGTGCGCGATCCCGGCCTTGAACGAGGAGAACGCCAGCAGCGAGTAGGGGTCGCAGACGACGAACGCGACGATCGCGCAGGCGGCCGCCACCGCGGCGGCGCGCAAGAGCGCCCGCGGGTCGTCGCGGTTGCGCAGCATGATCGCCGCGGCGAGCGGCAGCACGACGATGCCGCCCGTGTACTTCGTGGCCGCAGCGATCCCGAGACCGAGTCCGGCGATGGCGTAATCGCGGCGCAGTCCACGACGCAGCGTCGCCGCGGCCCCCCAGAGCGCGATCTCGACGCCGACGAGCGCCGGCACGTCGTTGAGGGCGAGCTTCGAGTAGAAGACCGGCAGGAAGGCGACCGCCATCAGCGCCGCCGACAGCAGGCCGACGCGGCGGTCAAACAGGCGCGCCGCGAACAGGTAGAGCAGCCACACGGCGAGCACGCCGAGTAGCGCCGTCACGACGCGCGCCAGCACCCAGACCTCGGTCGGGTTGACGGCGAGCGCGTGTGAGACGGCGCCGCGGCCCCCGAACCACAGCTCGAAGACGATCGCGAGCAGGTACGTGTAGGCGGGCGGGTTGTCGAAGTAGTTGGGGTTCCCGTTGTGACCGAGCAGCGAGATCGCGTGCGGGAGGAAGTGCTGGTCCTCGTCGGTGTCGTAGACGTAGGGCAGCCCGGACTTGATGCCCCACAGGCGCAGCAAGAGCGCGACGACGAGGACTCCGGCGAGCGCTGCCGGCCAGGCGAAGCGTTTCACGGGCAACGTGCGTAGGCCGCGTAGTAGTCGGTGGACGAGATGCGCCGGTAGCCGTGCAGCGGCACGTTGTCGAGCGGGTTGTCGGTCGGCTCGACGAGCGCGTAGCGCGTCAGCGCGAGGTTGAGCGCGTAGATCGCGACGCCGTAGCGGATCCGCGTCTCGAGGCGTGGGTGGTCGTCGGCGTCGCTACGCGCGATCACCCCGCTCGCGGGCGCGTCGAGGATCCAGCGCGTGTCGGGGATCAGCTTGTGGTTGGGGACCGAGACCGGGCCGCAGTGCAAGTCACGCCTGACCGCGGGCTTGGAGAGGATGTCGACGAGCGAGGTGTGGCCGCTGTCGCGGAAGCCGAGCTCGCTCTGCACGTAGCTCAGGCTCAGCACCTTCGCGTAGCTGATGACCGCGTAGAGGGCGAGGATGAGGGCGCCGACGGCCCAGACGCGTCGCACGACGCCGCGCTCGAGCATCGTCCAGCCGATCAGCGCGAAGGCGCAGAAAGCGAGCAGCATCACCGCCGGCAGGAGCAGATAGCGATCGATCACCGAGAGCCCGGCGGCCGCAATCACGGCGAACATGAGGATCCCGGTCGCGAGGATCACGAGCGACATCCACATCCGCTTGGGCACGAACCAGGCGGCGAGCAGGATGCCGGCGACGCCGCCGCCGACGAGCGGGCCCTTGATCAGGCCGACGATGTACTTGCCGGTCGCCGAGGGGACGCCGCTCAACGGCACGGTGCGGTTGAGCGCAACGGCGAGGTTGTTGGTCGCGTGCAGCGACCACAGCGGGTCGCCGGTGACGAGCAGGTCGAGCCCGAACCAGGCGACCGGCCCGATCGCGCAGATCGCCGCCCAGCCGATCCGCTGCCGCCAGCCCGTGTGGCGGAAGCACCAGAGCCAGTAGAGCCCGGCGAGCAGCCAGGCGTCGGGGCGAATCAGCTCGGCGACCGCGAGCAGCACGAAGACGGGCGTGCCGCGCCGCGGACGCTCGATCTCGAGCGCGGCCGCCCAAACCACCGCCGCGAGGAACGTGATGTCGACGTACCCGCGAATCGCGAGGAAGACGAGGTTGAAGCGCGTGCAAAGCAGGAGCACCGCCATCGCACCGACCGCGGGCGCGAAGGCGACGCGCGCGAGGCGGTAGAGGCCGGCCGCGAGGATCAGGAAGGAGACGATCGCGCTGAGGACGATGAGGCGCAGCGCGGCGTTGCCGAAGATCGCGAGAACCGTGCCGAAGGCGACTGCCAGCGGGTGCTCAGTCGGCGCGTCGTAGGCCGCGAAGGACGGCGCGTGGAGGTGCAGGATCTCGCGCCCCCACAGCAGGTAGTACTCGGAGTCATAGATCGGATACGTCGGGAAGAGCACGAATCCGACCAACGCCACAACACACAAAACCGCGAAGGCGAGCTTCGCCCAGGTCGTGGCAGGCAGGGCGCGCAGCCTCATGAGCAAGGGGCTCGGCACCCCGCTGGCTGTAGCGCTTCCCATCGCGACGACGCGCGAGTTTACGGGACGCTCAGGCCACCACGGGCGCACGTGACGGGTCCAGGTGCCCTTGAGCGCAACACGCCCAGCGCACCGAGCATGGATCATTGCCCGCATCCGCACGTGCCGCGCCACCCGATAGCCTGGGTTGGGCCGCAAGCGATGAAGCTGATCATCCAAATCCCCTGCAAGGACGAGGCGGCGCAGCTGCCGGCGACGCTCGCCGACCTGCCGCGCGAGCTGCCGGGGTTCGACACGATCGAGTGGCTCGTGATCGACGACGGCTCGAGCGATGACACGGTCGGCGTCGCCCGTGCGCACGGCGTCGATCACATCGTCAGGCTGACCAACAACAAGGGCCTTTCGAGCGCGTTCCAGGCGGGGCTCGACGCCTCGCTCAAGCTCGGCGCGGATGTGATCGTCAACACCGACGCCGACAACCAGTACTACGGGGCGGACATCGCGAAGCTCGTTGAACCGATCGTCGCCGGGCGGGCCGACATGGTGATCGGCGATCGCGATGTCGCGAGCCACAGCGAGTTCTCGAAGCGCAAGAAGCGCCTCCAGCAGCTCGGCTCGTGGATCGTGCGCCACGCCTCGGGAACCGACGTGCCGGACACCACCTCGGGCTTTCGCGCCTACAACCGCGAGGCGGCGCTGCAGATCATGGTCGTCTCCAGCTTCACCTACACGCTCGAGTCGATCATCCAGGCGGGCAAGCAACTCGTCGCGATCGACCACGTGCCCGTGCGGACCAACCCGAAGACGCGCGAGTCGCGCCTGTTCACCTCGATCGGCGCGTACGTGCGCCGCAGCGCCGTCTCGATCTTCCGGATCTACTCCCAGTACGAGCCACTGCGCGTGTTCCTGTCGATCGCCGCGCTGCTCGGGCTCGGTGCCGCCGGCGTATGGATCCGGTTCCTGATCGCCTACATCGAGGGCAGCGGCGCCGGCCACGTGCAGTCGCTGATCCTCGGCGCGGTGCTCTTCAACGCCGCCGTGATGGTCGCGGCGCTCGGCGTGATCGGCGACCTGTTGAGCGCCCAGCGCACGATGATCCAGCGGACGTTCGAGCGCGTTCGGCGGATCGAGCTGAAGCTCGGCGTCGAGCCCTCACACTACGAGCCCGCGGACGGCGAGCGCGAAGAGGTCCGCTAGTGAGCCCTCCCACCCGCTCCGCCGACGGAGTGGTCCTCGGCAACACCTACGACAAGTACGGCTCGCGCAACCCGATCACGAGGATTTTGATGGCGGGCTTCGCCCGCAACGTGGATGACCTCTTGCTGTCCACCGACCCCGAGTCGGTCCTCGACATCGGCTGCGGCGAGGGCGTCGTCGCGCAGCGGTGGGCACGCGCGATCGCGCCCGCGCGCGTCGTCGGAATCGACCTCGACGACCCCGCGCTCGCCGCCGAGTGGGAGCAGCACGGCGCACCGAACCTCACCTACGTCGCGCACGCCGCGCAGGCGCTCCCCTTCGCTGACGATCAGTTCGACGTCGCGACCGCCGTCGAGGTGCTCGAGCACGTCCCCGACCCGCGCGTCACGCTGACCGAGATGGCGCGCTGCGCCCGGCGCCACCTGCTCGTCTCGGTGCCCCACGAGCCGTTGTGGCGCGCGCTCAACATGGCGCGCGGCGCCTACTGGCGTGATTTCGGCAACACGCCCGGCCATGTCAACCACTTCTCGAAGCGCGCAATCGTCTCGCTCTGCGCCGAGCACGGCGAGGTGATCGAGACGCGATCGCCCTTCCCCTGGACGATGGTGCTTGTCCGACTCTAGAGGGCGCTCATACGCGAGCGGCGCGCGCATCCTCTCGATCGGGATCGCCGCGACCGGCGTCCTGACCTTCGCCTACTTCGCGGTCGCGAGCCACGTTCTCGCGCACCGGCGGCCGGAGTACAGCAGGATCGACGTGCTCTGGTCGGTGATGTTCGTGATCATCTGCGTCACCTACCGGCCGGTCGAGCAGCTGCTCTCGCGCACGATCGCCGCCCGCCGCGCGCGCGGGCTCGAGAGCCACTCGCTGCGCGCCGCGTTCACGATCCAGGGCGCCTTCGCGCTCACCTTCCTCGCGGTCGCGCTGCCGCTGCGCTCGACGCTCGAGCACGGCGTGTTCCACTCGGTGACGCTCTACTGGATCCTCGTGACCGGGGTGCTCGCCTACGCCGCGAGCTACTTCGCGCGAGGTTGGCTCGCCGGCCACAAGTACTTCGCACTCTACGGCGGCCTGGTGTTCATGGAGTCCGCGTCGCGCTTCTGCTTCGCGCTCGCCGCAGCGGTCGGCATCTCCCACGGGCAGTCGGCGATCGCGCTCGGCATCGCTGCGGCGCCGTTCGTCTCGCTGGTCGTCGTTCCGGCAGCGTTCGCGCATGGGGCGAGCGCGCGTGAAGCCGGAACTCCTCCCAAGCTCACGGACGCCGTCCTGGAAGGACCGGCAGCCGAAGCCAGCGAGGAGGTGTCAGCGGGGCTTTCAGCGCGCGACAGCGGCCGCTTCGCGATCTCCGTGTCGGCGATTCAGCTCGCCGAGCAGACGCTGTTGAACGCCGCGGTCCTCACCGTCTATGCGACGAGCGCTTCCTCCTCGCTGCCTGGCACGGTCTTCGACCTGATGCTGATAACTCGCGCGCCGCTGCAGCTGTTTCAGGCGATCCAGACCTCGCTACTCCCCCACCTCGCGGGCCTCGAGGCGACCGCGGGACGCGCAGCCTTCGCCCGCGCGATCCGCGTCACGGCCGTCGCGATCGCCAGCTTCGCCGCCGTGACAGCGATCGGACTGCTCGCGCTCGGCCCGTTCGTGATGCGCCACGTGTTCGGCTACAACTACGGCTACGGGCGCCTCGGGCTGGCCGTCGTCGCGGTCGGCATGGGCCTGCACCTCGTGGCAGGGACGCTCAACCAGGCGGCGCTGGCGCGTGGCCAGGCGGGTCGCGCCGCCGCGCTGTGGCTCGGCGCCGCCGCGCTCTTCGTCGGCTGGATGCTGCTCGGCGTGATCGGCGACCAGGTCAGGCGCACCGAGGTCGGCTACGCCGGTGCGGCCGGCGTGCTCGCGCTCGCGCTCTGGCTGCTCTACCAGCGCGGGTCCACGGCGCGGCGCTCCGTAGCATGAGTCGTCGTCCCGCCAGATCGAGCAGAGGAGAGAACATTGGCTGAGAAGAAGGGCGCGCGGCCGCGCACCAAGAACAACCCCAGCACGGGCTTCACGGACGAGGAACGGGCCGCGATGAGGGAGCGTGTGCGAGAGCTGAAGGCCGCGGCGAGCGACGCGGACGGCGAACGCGAGGTGCTCGCGAAGATCGCCGAGATGCCGCCGGCCGACCGCGCGTTGGCCGAGCGCATCCATGCAATCGTCAAAGCCAGCGCGCCGGGCCTCTCGCCGAGGACCTGGTACGGGATGCCCGCGTATGCCAGGGATGGCAAGGTCGTCTGCTTCTTCCAAAGCGGGCAGAAATTCAAGACGCGCTACGCGACGCTCGGCTTCAGCGACAAGGCGAACCTCGACGAGGGGGCGATGTGGCCGACCGTCTTCGCGCTGAAGGACTTGACGGCGGCCGGGGAGGCGAGGATCCGCGCGCTCCTGGAGAAGGCGCTGAGCTGAGGCTCGGGCTCGGACGCCGCCGTTCGCGCCTAGCGCCGCGGGTCGCCGACCGCCTCGGCGAGCGCGATGAAGGCGCCCGCGGGGTCGGCTGAGCCGAGTACGGCGGTGCCGGCGACGAACACGCTCGCCCCGGCCGCGCCGCAGCGCTCGGCGGTGCCGAGCTGGATCCCGCCGTCCACCTCGAGCGCGACCTCCGGTGCAAGCATCGAGCGAAGCCGCTCGAGCTTGCCGATCGAGGCCTCGATGAACTCCTGCCCACCCCAGCCCGGGTTCACCGTCATGCACAAGGCCATGTCGATCGCGTCCGCGACTTCCTCGTAGACGGCGATCGGGGTCGTAGGGCAGACGGCCAGGCTCGCGCCGACGCCGGCGGCGCGGATCTCGGCGAGGACGTAGTCGAGGTGCGGCGTGGCCTCGGCGTGGATCGTGATCGACCCGGCGCCCGCGCGTGTGAACTCGCCGACCTGACGCTCGGGGGTGTCAATCATCAGGTGCACGTCGAGCAGCGCGCCGTACTCGGCCGCGATGTCGCGCAGCGCGTTCACCGCCAGCGGGCCCATCGTGATCGCCGGCACGAAGTGCCCGTCCATCACGTCGACGTGGATCACCTTCGCGCCGACGTCGAGCACCTCGCGCACCTGCGCTCCGAGCTGGGAGAAGTCGGCGGCGAGGATCGACGGCGCGACGCGCGGGACTGCGAGCTGCGGGGGTCTCATATCTCCAGCAGCATGTTGCCGCCGCAGCTGCCGCAGGTGACCATCGCGGTGCTCTGCATTCGCACGATCGTCGAATGCTCCCCGCAGTTCGGGCAGACCGAAACGAGCTCGA
>Ga0187771_10000171_pt1 | contig 34984 bp, 30 predicted proteins | sample 0116_SJ02_MP15_1_FD_133139 | JGI IMG/M metagenome (GOLD analysis project Ga0187771, IMG submission 133139) | Tropical peat soil microbial communities from peatlands in Department of Meta, Colombia - 0116_SJ02_MP15_10_MG | ecosystem: Environmental > Terrestrial > Soil > Wetlands > Peat | place...
AAAGCCTAGTCTGGAGCTGAAGATCGACACGGAGCGGATCATTAGTAACGTCTTCAAGGAAAACGTCACCGTTGTCATACCGACATTGAATGAGGCTGGAGCCATATCTGAGGTCATAGAGGAGGTCAAAGCTGAAGGTTACCATAACATCCTAGTGGTCGATGGGTACTCGACTGATAGAACAGATAGAATCGCCTTCGGAAACGGCGCAAAACTGGTCTACCAGCACGGCATAGGAAAAGCCGGAGGTGTAAAGACCGCGCTTGAGAGCGTGAACACGCCGTACGTAGTATTCATGGATGGAGACGGAACCTACGACCCAAAGGACATCTGGCGACTGCTCAATCACGCTGACAACCATGCCCAAGTGATCGGCGTCAGAGACAGAAGGCACATTCCGCAGCTTCATCGATTCGGCAACTGGATGATCTCTGAACTGTTCAGTCTCCTCTTCGGCGTGAGAGTTACAGATGTTTGTTCAGGAATGTACCTACTCGATGCTTCAAAGGCTCGAGGCCATAATCTGGAGGAACCCGGGTTTGTTGCAGAAATCGAACTCGCCGCACAAACAGCCTCCATGCAGGAACTGACAGAAGTCCCGATAAACTACAGACCCAGGATTGGCGCAAGAAAGCTGAGAACATGGAGCGACGGCCGCGCCATTCTATCCGCAGCCTTCAAGCTAGCGCTCCGATACAACCCAGTATTCCTGTACTCCGGAATGGCAACTCTCTCAGTGATTCCGGCGGGATCAATCCTTCTCTGGGTTCTCTGGCAATGGATGGCGAGACACGTGTGGCATTCTGGATGGGCGTTGCTAGGCACAATTCTGCTATTCGTCGCCGCTCAAGCATTCACGTTGATGAGTGTGTCGGTGCTCACGAAGCATGCGGAAAGGCGATTGCTACGCGAGATAAGGAACCAGGCGAGAAGCATACTAGGCGAATCGGGAAATACCGGCGTTTTGCCGGATCACGCTCCATGAAACGTCTTCGCTAAGCTATCCGAGGTAAAAAGTGCGGTCCTTGCTTGCACTCTAGATCGAGGAGAAGCTTCTTCGATTTCGAGCGCTCGCTCACGAGACTTGACGAGCAATATCGGCTCTCAAATGCATTGCTATGACTCGGAGCTAAACGGGAAACTACTACTCAGTCAATCTCAAGTTTGTTTTCACAAATCTATTCCTTAAGCGGCGACGTGTCGAGCACGAGCCGAATCACATCGCACAGCTGGACCGAACTGTTCCCGACTAGAACTTGGATGTTGTACATTCTCGCCAGCTTTCCCGCCTCCGGGCTTACTGTCGGCATCGCGAGGAGTGTTGCCTTCTTTGGCTTAACGTCGAGAGCCTTGGCGAACAGCGAAAGAACAGTATTGCTGTCCGATGAAGCGTTGTCCGCGGAGACGTCAAAGACCCACATCTCGTTCTTTCGCGAAGCAACGATGTCGAAGTCGTAGCCTATCCCAGATGTTCCGCGAATCATTCCGGGCGATCTTACTAAGTAGTTTGCCTCCCGCAACAGGCTGGCGACATCTCGTCGGACCGAGATCTTTCCCAGGGTTTCCATAGCCCCTAGCGTGGTTTGATCGGATTCCGCTCTCGCGGCTACCCCCGGCGTCTCTCTATCGCCGGATTCCGATTCGCGACTCTCGCCCACGGGTGAATGAACGTGCGGAATGCCGAGCCCAAGAATTCTTGCTTCTAAGCGACGCATCGAGAAATTCCAAGTGTTAAGCATGATCCCCACAAGAATGCAAACAAATCCGGAGATCGTGAGCGTCGAACTGACTAGCGCTCTTCCAATCATGCTGAAAGTGCCTACAGCAAAGTACTGTTCTGCCACTGGCAGTGATGTGAGTGCGCCCATCAGGATAAGGAACAGCCCGAACCCGCCGAAGAGAAGAAGCGGATTGTAATCCCTCATCAGCAGTACCGTCGCCAGAAATATTCTGATTCCATCCGTAGCTGGGGTTAGCTTAGTCTTACCCTTTCGTTTAGAGTATGTGATCGGAACCTCTACTATCCTTGCCCGGGTCCGAACAGCCTCTCCAATTAATTCGCTGATCGTGGGAAACCCAGACTCAAAGAGAGACATCCGATTAAGAAACTCTCGACGGATCGCCTTCATGCCGCTCTGGGAGTCCCAGACGTGCGCCCCGAAACAGACGTTCCCTACCCATGTCAGGACTCTGTTGCCTACTAGGTTGACGAAAGCCATTGACCCAGGTACCCTTTCCCCGCTCAAGCGATCTCCATTCACGAAATCCGCCTGACCTGTCAGTATTGGCTTGATCACCCGTGGAATATCGGCAGGATCATAGCTTCCGTCTCCGTCCATTGTCACTACGATCTCGCCCCGAGCATGCGAGAATCCCTCCCAGAGGCCAGCTCCTACTCCCCCACGGAGGGTCTGCCGGACAACCTGCACGCCAGCTGCGGCCGCCAACTCCGGTGTTTCATCTGATGAATTGTCGACTACGATTATTTCGTACGAATACCCGTCCAAGGCCTGCTTGGTAGCCTCGATCACCTGAGAGATCGCTTCGCGTTCGTTCTTGGTGGGGATTATGGCCGAGACTAACATCTCGTTGACCCTGGACTATATCGGAGATGCCCTGCAATCAAATCCTCTGCAGGTGTATGATATAGCTTCATCCTGAGAACCCTACGGCGTCGCGGATCTAGCTCCTTAGCGTGCGGTCGTACATTATTGAGGCAGAGGGTTTGTCATATTGAACCAGACTTGCGCCCACGCAACTCTCCGCTCGCCGCTGGCCGACCATCCGAACTGAAGCGTCGTGGATTGAGCTTCCCAAGTCCACAGTTCGATGATCAGCCTGAAATTGTATCCGTTGACTGCAGTCGGGCCTAAGACCGGGTAGGTTTCATTGTTGATCTGCAATGCCAAGACACGAGTGGAGCCGCCGACCGCGTCACCGTTCACGATCTGCCAAAAGAACGGCATCTCCCACGTCTCGTTATTCTGGATGAATCGCCAGAATTCCGCAACCAATGGCGCTGGAGAAGGCGTAGCTTCGAGATCGTTGGGCGGGCTAATAGTCTGGTTACCAAGCTTAAGGCGAAGCCCTACAAGTTGCACGGTGCCCATGAAATCTGTTACTCCGACATACCATTTGACAAGTTCCCCTACTCGGATGTCCGGATCTCCGTCCGGGTAGTAGTCTGAGAGCAGTCGATTGGCGCCTAGGACGTACAGCTGAAAGAATTGCTCACCTGGGCGCGGCGTCACAGCGACATAGGCGATCGTCTCGAACACTATCAAAGACGTGAGAAAGACAACTAGCAGACGGCGTCTATTTTCTGTGAACACTTTGTTCAACTCGCTTGCGAAAGACTCGCATCTGGAAGGTACGTTTGATCCTATATTCGCGCCAGAAGCGCACGGCGATAACGTACGCGAACGTTGAGACTACAGCCAGAATCCCACCGGAAAGGTAAGCTTGCGTTCTGGTAGTCAACGTTCTCCGAGCGGCCGTCACCTCAACTTGGCTCGCCTCGGTTTCGACTGTGCCCAGCGTTTCGTTGACTTGGGCGAGGAGGTCTCCCCTTCTTTTCGCCTCAAACGTGGGCGATCGTGTCGCCTGCTCGTTCAGCTGAAGCGCCTTGTTGAGAAGGACAACAAGGTTAGTGATTTCCTCGCGTGTTGCACCCGCGACTTCGGCTTGATGAACCAGAGCAAGCGCCTTGCTGAACCTTGGCTGAAGTTCCTCGCTAGGCTGAGAGGTCGCGATGCGGGGCGTGACGAGAAGCAAGGCTAGGAGAGCGACGCACATAATTAGCAACCTTGAGGAAGACAGCATATCGCGCTCATCCGCATGCTCAGTTTGCTGATACATTTAGCGCTAGCGCAAAAATGAATAGGTTATGCTCCTCCAGCAAATGTCTTCAGCTCACATGATAAATCGATCGCAGCTTACCGAAAGCGCCTTCGATGTACACCTTAGTTCTCGGGTCTCTAGGCTGAAAAAAGAAGGTCTCATTTGGGCCATACTCTCAACTGAATCATCCAAATTTTCAACGCTACCTAAGACCATATTACTTTGGCAAACGGCTCATGCAAAGGGGGTCCCACAGGGGTAATGTTCGAGGGTATGACGGCGGCTTTTTCGGTCACCAGACTATTGCAAGCCTCGGCGCTGTCCATGGTGTGACCTATCGGACCCTATAGCGCTGTTCTCTGAAGTCTCTAAGCATCGTTCTGTAGTTGGAGCCGAGGCGGGAGGGCAGACCGTCAAGGGGTAGCCATTCATATCTTGTGAGTTCGCTTGTCGTTCGGGGTTCTTGCCTTGATGGTAGGCGGATAGAGAGACAGATACTGATGTCGGATCTACGCTTGAAGTTGACTGGGTAAACGCCCACGAGCCTGTAGTTGTCCGTCGGACATAGACCAATCTCTCTTAGCTGGCGGTTCGCGGTTTGGCGCAATGTTTCGTTCTTGATGATCCTTCCTCCAGGGAGCGCCCAACAGTCACGATACGGGTAAATCTTCCTGTAGCCCAGTAATACACGAGTTCCAAGTTTAACGGTCCGGTGGACGATGAGGTCGACACAGACGATTGGCATGGTTGCAAGGATAGTCCTCCACAGCTTCTCTGGAATATTCTTGCCCGGCTTCACGTCCGATCTGCTCACTCCTGTAGAGTGGTCACGTCTCTATTTACTTGCACTGCTGGAAGTTTTCGTGTTTCTAAGCTTCCCATAACCCCCTCACTTTCACCTTGTCCTACAGTTGATTTTGAGGAGGTCGCATTAGACGGTAAGAGAAGACCAGGACATTGGAGGGCAAGAAGGCTTTACAAGCATAATGCCTATGACAGAGAACATCGAAACTCCGGCCGTGTCATCACCTCCTCGCACACAATCCGCTAGGTGATCCAGCGCTGGCGCAGGTATGATCGATTGAGACAGCTCGTGACTAACCGCCCTCAAGATATGAAGCTGGATGAGCAAGCAATGGCATATCTAAAGAAGAATGGATCTGTGAGGGTCGAGCAACTGTATGATGCGCTTCGGACTGGAGTGCCTTCGCTAACGAAGAGTGAGGTTGTGAATCTGGTCTGGCAGCTGGTTGAGAAGGGGGAGGCCAGTGTCGAAGATGTGCCGCCCGCTACGGAGTCATTGAGAGAATATCTAGGGTTCTGGGAAAGGAACCTCTCATTCTACTTTCCCTTGGTCGCCTCTGTCGCGACGCTCTTCACGGTCTATTTTGTGCCTTCTGGCTTTCCTCTGGTAGCTGTCCGATGGGTGCTCGGCTCAGTCTTCGTGCTCTTGCTTCCTGGTTACGTCGCCATCGACGCCCTCTTTCCCAAGGGCCGCGAGATGGAAGCAATCGAACGTCTCGCCCTGAGCATTGGATTAAGCATAGCCTTGGTTCCATTGGTGGGCCTGCTACTGAATTCTACGCCATGGGGCTTCAGGCTTGACCTCATCATGGTCTCTCTGACCATCCTTACCCTCGGGCTCGCAGTAGTTGCCTTGGCCAGGCGGTTTAGATTGTGTGCAGAAAGGTTTGAGTTGCAGCAACTCAGCTAGAATCAGGTGAAAGAATGGCACGGCGAATGATAAGAGTGCCTCATATTAGGCATGGAGCAGCTGCCTGCCCTTCATGCGGCGCGCGACGGATCATTCCTGAAATGGTTTTCTGTGATCAATGCGGACAGCGCATCCCTGACTCTCTGATCGAGAAGCTCCATGAGGGAAGAACCGGCGAAGCTGAAGCACGGGCTGCGGTCGCCGAAGCCCGGTCTTCGCTGAGACTATCGGGTCAGTCCATTTCAACTCGAAGCTCGAGTGACAGCACAGCCAAGAGTCAGGCGGACACGATAGTAGGGGGACGAAAGATGCTCCACACGGAACTACGGGCCCCAACTACTGTGTGGAGTCGACAGCGGATTCTTGGATCGTCCTTCGTTGCCTTCGGAGTGGTCACGACGGCGGCGAGTCTACTGGTTGGGGCTCCGAACCTGAGTGGGCTCGGGCTGGCCTCGTTTCTGATCGGCTTGCTCTTGATCTATGTTAACTCGGGACCATTCTTCGCTCCGGAGTTGGTGGAGGCCTCCGTACTCTCCTCCCTTGCAAATCAGGAGCGCGTTTTGCGCGAGCTCGGTCCGGAGACGAAAGCCGTGTATTTGAAGATCCATGATCGACTTGACGTACCGATGGTGTTCATGCCGCTTGAGGAGAATCCGGCTCCCCCATCCGAATTGAGCCTCGTCGACGAGGATCATTTTCTCATAACCAACTCTGATGACCCGCACAAGACGGGTCTGCTCTTTGAGGCTCCCGGAGCATCCCTGCTCAGCTTGATGGAGAAGGAGTCTGGAATGAATTTCATTGACCTCACACAGGAAGACTTCCTGGACCCACTCAGATCAGGCATGCTCGAGTCCTTGGAGGTGGCTGCTGATCTTAAGGCTACTATCACACCTGAGGGCGCAGAGTTTAGGATAAAGGATGGCGCTCTCCGCGGGCTGTCACAGTCCGTGGCAAGATCGGCGCCCAGCGTTGCTTCTCGGCTCGGCTGCCCCATATGCAGCGCCGCTATCTGCGCAACCGTCAAGGCGGTCAAGAGTGACATGATACTGGAGGAGGCAGCGCATCAGTCAGGAATCCATACGGTAACTCTGAAATTCGCGAGAGGAGCTGCGAATGAGACTAGTTGACGAGTACATCACGCTCTACGGACTAGTAATCCTTGTCAGCGGACTGCTCCTGATAGTCATTGGCGTGCAAGAGATCGAGGCCTACTACGTGGTGTACTTGATTGAGTTTCTCGTAGCGATGGAACTGGTCATGTCCTTCAGACGGAGCCTGGGGAGAAGCCTTCGGCCGATCGTCCTAGTTTTTCTCTTGGGCCTTGCATACATTGTTGTGCAGCAGGTACTGCAGGTTCTAGGCTAGGCCGAAATGGTTCGTGGCTAGACATTGCTGGCAAAGTGGAGTAGGGCATCGATCCGCGTAGGAACAGTCATCTTGCTAGTCTTGCTAGCTACGATGCCGCTGATTTACTCATACCTAGCAGCTTCCGTGCCCAATGTCAACCTCGGTAAGATAGGCGGGACGCCCGCCGCCGTTGACTTGACATCTGCTTCAGAGAATGCTCCCTCACCGAACATCCTTTTCGCTTACGCCGCCATGGCTTCCCAACTAGCGGCAGAGGGCAACTACACGGAGGCTGAGCGTCTCCTGGGGTTAGCAAGCGAACTTCCACCGAGCGCCAATGATAACCTGATAACCTACATCACGTTGATGCACGAGTTGGACCAGGCCCTCGATTCGCTGAAGCCAAGGCTCGACCAACTCCAAGACTTGATTGCTATAGGAGCGGTCACGCAGGCACGTGGGAATAGCACGGAAATTGGAGGTCTGATAGGTCAAGCCTCGAACCGCTTGAATCTACTGTCCTCCTCCTTAGATCGCATAGGCACGACTTATCATATGGACACGGGAGACCAGCGCCGCAACCTTGAAACCCTCTCAAACAGACTCCGATCATTCGAACAACGCCTAGCGAACTTGAGGGACGAGCTTGATGCATTGGACCAATGTGCGGCCACTCAGCTAGACGTGCAAGTAACCCCCAATCCTGTGCAGGCTGAAGGATCCTTGGACATCAGGGGTCAGCTTCAAAGTGGCGGCCTTGGCTTGGGCGGTCGAGTTGTGGAGGTTTGGATCAACGGAATTCAGAGCGCAAATCTGACAGTGGACAAGCTTGGCACGTTCGCGTGGCATTACGTTGTTTCGAATGCTGGACGAGTGGACAAGCTCGAAGTTTACGTCCTCTATTTACCGGCCGGTGAAGATGTTTCCACCTTCCGCCCTACCAAGTCCGCGATAGTGACAATCCAAGTAAGCTACCGCCCAGCCATGCTGACGATCCTTGTTTCCTCGAGGAGGGTCCTCGTGTTAGAGAACTTTAGCGTTCAAGGCCAACTTGCTGACGTCTCCGGTAACCCATTGATAGGCGAGACAGTGGACCTGCTAGTGGACGGTGAACAACTTAATAGTTCTGTCACGGACTACGCGGGCAAGTACAGCTTGAGCAGCGCATTGCCTGCCGGGGCGCCTGAGGGAGATCACCAGCTGCGTACACGGTTCGACCCGAAACAGGGCATCTACGCTACTGCCAACAGCGAGAACATTACGATCCAACTGTACTATCTAAGACCGTTCTTTGCTCAACTTGGACTCTCCGGGCTCCCTACGGTCGGCGGCGAATTCATCATCCTCTCGGGACAGACAGCTCAATTGGTCGGGCGATTAGAGATTAGTTCGAAACCTTTCGCCTATGGGTTGGTCATCGCGTTTCTGCGAGATCGCGAGCTAGGTCGCACGCTCTCCGACGCCAGCGGTGCCTTTCGCATGCCCATTACCGTTCCACTTGATCTTTCAGACGTGAATACAATCCTTGTAACATTCGTTTCCGCGAGCCCGTGGATGACGAGCATCACTACACCTATGCCTGTGAGAGTTCTCAATTCAGCAGTTACGGGCTTAGCGATCTGTGCCACGCTCTTTGCTGTCCTGGTGTTCTCAGGCACGTCGATCGATGCTCGTTCGTTGCTGCATCGAAGGCGACCAGAAACTGAAAGGACTGCTGTCGAGAAGCCTAAAGTGAAAGAACGAACTGTCTCGCCTACCGAGACGCTGAGTCTCAAGGATTTCGAACTTGAACTCCAAGTTGGAATGAGAAGCGAGGAGCCTCGCGTCTTCATGAAAGCGACCTATTGGGAGATCAGGCGCATGCTTGCTAGGGTTCTAGGCACTACAGGCGAAAGATCAGAGACCCCGCGAGAGTTCGGCTCTCGAGTTGCGGGCAAGCTTGGTGCTGCCATTCCTTCCCTGTCAGCTTTGACGAGATTGTTCGAAATTGCGGAATACAGTCAACATGCGATCTCGCGCCTGGAAGCTCAGGAAGGAATCAATTACGCACTCAGGATAGCGGAAGAGATGGACGCGAGGATGAAGCGTTGAGATTCCGCCGGGTCGCTTCCTGGCCGGTAATTGCGGCATTTCTGTTGGCACTCACGATTGCGATCGCCTTAGCAGCTAGCATGCCGATAACCGATCCCTATTCTACACTGAACACGCAGTGGAACGGAACAAGTACGCTCGCAGAAAAGGGCTTTCGTGCTGTAAGCGCAGATTTCACGACGACAATCGCATCTGCTGGGGGCGCAGGGGTCTTGCTGATTATCGGACCTAGCCGTCAATTCACTAGAGTCGAAGCGGATTTTCTAGCGGACTTTGTTCAGAAAGGCGGGCTGCTTTTTCTCGCTGACAATTTCGGTTCAGGTAACAGCTTGTTGGGCCTTCTAGGGCTTCCCGTGAGGTTCGACGGTAAACTTCTGGCCGATGCGCTGTTCTATCGAAACCAACCTGCATTTCCGGTCATCTCTGACTTCTCGTCATCTGAGTTTTCGACGGGTGTAAACGAGCTTGTGCTAGACTATGCAACGGTCCTAGACATCTTGGACGGTAGTAATATCAAGGTTCTTGCGAGGTCATCACCGTTCAGTTTCCTCGATCTGAATCAGAACGGTCACAAAGACTCCGGGGAGCCTTCAGGGCCTTTCCCCGTGTTGGCTGAGCTGGAAATTGGCCGTGGGGCAGTTGTTGTTTTCACAAGCCCAGCCTCTCTTGCGAACGGCCTGATACATGAGGCGAACAACGTTAGGGTGATTGAGAATGTCATGAACACGACGATCGTCGGGCAGGCATCTCAGCCCGAACATCGCACTATGTTCTTGCTGGACGAGACGCATCTAATGTCTTCTCCCTTCACCTCGGTGAAGCTGATGGCTGACGGGCTGGTGACCTCGATCCTAAAGGGGGACATGCAACTATCATGGAAACTAAGCCTGACAGCGTTCGCGTCGGTGATTGTCGTGGCTCGCTACATCTATAGGAAACCGCCGACCGAAGTGCTGCCGAAAACCGAAATCAGGCGGACCGTCCGCCCAACAGATGTTGAATCGGTTATGCGTCTACATCCGACTTGGGATCGTGAGAAATTGGAATGTGTTGCACGTGAAATTGAGGCGTCAATGAAGTGGAGGGTGTTGCATGAAGGCGAGTGAAACGCTACCTGACTGGGTCGCAAGCATGCCAAAACAGATCCTTGACGAGGCCTCACGCTTCGTAATAGGCAAGCGCGAAGTCCTAGAGAGCCTTCTGATTGCACTGCTTGCGGGCGGGCATGTGCTCCTCGAGGGCGCTCCAGGCGTAGCGAAGACTCACATCGCGAAGATCTTCGCGAGCACATTAGGCTGCGAGTTTAAGCGGATACAGTCCACGCCTGACCTACTTCCCGTGGACTTGATCGGATCATTCGTGTTCGACCAGAAGACCTCTGAGTTCAAGATTCGGAGAGGCCCGATCTTCTCTAACATTGTCCTCATTGACGAGATAAATCGGAGCATGCCGAAGACGCAGTCGGCAACGATCGAGGTCATGCAAGAACGGCAAGTGACCATTGAGGGCCAAACCTTTCGTTTTCAGGAGCCATTCATGGTAATCGCTACCATGAACCCATTCGACTTGGAAGGGGTTTATCCGCTGACAGAGGTACAATTGGACCGTTTCATGCTTCGAGTTGCTTTGGATTATCCTAGAAATAACGAAGAACGGGAACTGATAGACAGGCTCAGCACGATTGAGACAGCCAACGTGAGCAAGGTTGCGTCGGCCGAGAATGTGCGGAAGCTTGCAGGCTATCTTGAGAAAGTGCATGTCAATGAGGATGTGAGGAGCTACATGGTAGATTTGGTGCGGCAGACACGGGATCTGAAAGAGCTGAAACTTGGAGCGAGCCCTCGCGCGTTGATCCATCTCTACAAGTCGTGTAAGGCGAAGGCTCTAGTTGATGGAAGAGACTACGTGATCCCAGACGATGTCAAGCATATGATCGAGCTCGTGGTTACTCACAGGGTGTGGTTGTCGAGGGAATCGGAGATCGAGGGGTTGAGAATCAGTGATGTCGTGCGTAAGATGGTTGACGGAACGCCGATCCCCGGAATGAGAGCAGCTGGATCCCCCAAGTGAAGATCCCAAGGGCAGCTATTCAGACAACATGGAGAGCAGACTTTCTAGTAGAGTTGAGCATGGCACTTGTCGTTCTCGCGTTGCTTATGAGAGAAGCTGTTTTCGCAGCTGTCGGCGCAGGAATTTTATTGGCGTTGGCAAGCCTCGGTGTCATCTTTCATTGGAGACTGGGCGTGCTGCGACGAGAGCTTCATATCGCACAACACCTGTCCAAGACTAGAATGCTCCTCGGCGATAATGTGCAGGGCGAGTTTACTGTTCGAAATATGTCTAGCTTGACGGCGCAGATTCTTGCTGTCCAGCCAATCCCTGAGAAAGCGTTGAACTTTAGGCTGTCCTCTTCTTTCAGCAGACTGCTAACGCCAGGAGCCACTTCTGCCTCAGAGTTCACAATTACGCCAGCAGCGAGCGGACGTTTCCGCATGTCTGGATTCACACTTACACTGACTGATGCGAGGCAGCTCTTTACGGGAGAAGCGACGTATGCGCAGGCTGAATGGGTCGAAGTTAATCCAGCTACTAGGAGGCAGGCGGCGCTCACGCCGCTACGCCTCTACGGTGGAAGCCTAGACATCTTCCATAGAGCGCCAACAGGAGAAGACTACGCTGGCATCCGCAAGTATTCAAGCGGCGACGATTATCACAGGGTTGAATGGAAAGCGACGGCACGCCTTCGAACCTTGATGGTAAGAGAGTTCCATCCAGAATCGCAGGCCGTCCTCCAAATCCTAATCGATGCGGGAGGAACAATGCGTCGCCAATCCCATGTTGGCACCAGACTTGACGAGGCAATGGCGGTGGCAGAGCTGTTGACCGAATCAGCTGTAGCGTCGCGAACACCTGTTGGCATCTGCTTATACGACGAGAACGAACTGCTAAGACTCGTGAAACCCGCGATCGCGAGCGAACAGGTCCCGAGGCTTCGAGAGTTATCGCTCGCCCTCCAAGCGAAGAACAAAAGGGGGGAGCCGTCTGCGTCACTTTTCCCGCCCAGAACGTCTGCTACAAGATCTTTCATGTCAAGAGGGGGACGAGTGGCGGCGTTCATGCGATTGCTCAGGACTAGGCTGGGCATGGCGTACCGCCACACCGGCGCATACAAGGCCTTGACGGAAGCTGCGCAGATAGGTGGGGCAGGCTTGATAATCGTGTTGACGGACCTAGAGACAAACGCTGAGGCCCTGTTTGAGGCAGCATCAACTCGACTGAGGCGAGGAGCGGGGATCGTAATAGCACAAATAGGCGCTGCTTGGAGGCTGAGTGATGACCTAGAGCTGGCATATGTCGAGTATCTGAGAAACGGTCGAATCTTAGCACGGGTCGAACGAGTTGGCCTGAGGGTCTTCGATCTCCCTCCGGAAAGACTCGTTGGAGCAATAGCCAAAGAGATCGCCGAGAACGTCGCCGTGGCCTCCCCAAAACGCTAGCTCGAGATAGCAAGGCTACGCGAGCTTCCTGCCGGATTCCGATCACAAATCATAATCGAGGAACCTATCTCGAACGTATTACCTCAACTTTCGTTGAATAGACATCCAGTCTCGGCGACGAGCGAATAGGCATGTTCGTGTAATGCGGTTCGTTGGCCGACATTGCCGACTCACTAAGAAAGACTAGACTGGAGTTCGTCAGGAACTAACGACCACTTTCGAGATAGAGAGCGAAAACTCATAGCTCGCGGCAACGCCAAGTTATGCTCGCAGCCGTTCCACTGATCACTTTTCAATGACGCCTAGACGAAACATCTTCATCAATTCAGCTGAGATCTTATGAGCAGAATTCAAATAGAGCATGTTGTGATCGATCTGTATCTCTAGATCGTGTACAAGTGGGTCATCGGGTTTTGATGTCAAATGCATACTGTGCAGGGCTTTTCTTCAAAGAAAAGGAGATCAAGACCAAGCCAATGACGCGGTCTGCACAACGTATGCTCTTGAGCCGGGGCCCAACCTGTCTTCGCGCGAACGATTTGAATTTGGACGCGAGCGATTCGCTGTCTCATTCTTGGTTAGATCGTCTTCGGCGTAGGAGCTATAGGAACCGCAGCTGGCATCGACTGTCGGTTGCGGAGAGGGGAATGTTCCGATGTGCTTTGTGGATAGCAAAAGCTAGAGGCAAGATAAGCAACATGAGGTTGATGGTGCAGGTTCTAGGGATCGCGCTGAAGCTTCTCAAGACGTACCGGAGCCGCATCGTGAACGCAGGCCGAAGAAGAGCCGCGCGGATATTTGAGGAGTACACGAAGCCGGGTGGGGTCTTCAGCTGGGCCCCGCAGATGCGGGAGTGGTTATGTGACCCCGGATATGTCCGGTATCTTGGTATTCTGGAGGTGAACCCGTAGGGTGAACAATGATCAGCTGGAATACGTGACGCGTGCGCTTAAGACATCAACGAAGTGGAGACATTCAAGTTCGTGGCATTCGGGCCTGACTTTTTCGTTCTCCCTTGTGACGGTTCAGCATTCACCTTTGGCAGTATCTTATAGCTGACGAAACACACGGAAAACCAACTAAAGCGGGACATGAAGAGTACTAGGATGGCAAGTCAAAGGACCCTCGGTGTGGTCTGGCCAAGAAGATCTTGGTCACTGGAACTTGGAAGCAGACGATGGCCTAGTGATGTGTTAGGAAACTCCGCATCTCCGAAGGTCGTACAATATGGATAATCAATCAATCGCAAGATCCTTGTTAACATCGTTGATGCCCGAGGTGGGGGACTACGAGCAGTATGTGCATCAGGACCTGAGATCCGCAATTGTGGGTTTTGGAAAGATGGGAATACTCCACAGTGGGATTCTCAACATGCTTGCGCCTGGTCTTGTAAAGGCTGCAGTCGACAGGAGCCGACTGATGAAGATCGGTGCATCTAGGCTAATCAAAGGGGTCAACTTCTACAACGACTTGGACAAAATGCTTCGAAAGGAGACCCCTGACATTGTCTATGTCACCACCCCAGTGCAATTCCACAAGGACATCGTCGACATGCTGCTCAAAACCAACGTCAAGTACGTGTTTCTCGAGAAGCCTCCCACGGTGACCCACCAACAACTTGTTTCACTCGTTGAAGAAATGCGCACCGACCAGACAGTGATGGTTGGCCTTCAGAAGAGGTATGCGCTTCCTTTCAGACATGCTAAGATGCTACTATCAGACGGGATTTTAGGCGAAATAACAAAGGTGTCAGCCTACATTAGATCAGCTGACATGCAAGGGCCAGTCTCAAGGTCCCAGACGATAGGCCGCGGAGCTCTCCTCGATCTTGGCATACACCTAGTTGACCTCCTGCTTTGGATTTTCGATGTATGCGCCGTTGAAGCTTCAATCTGTCACAAGATCTATGGCACGACGGACGACCGCTTCGAAATGCAGCTGAGGACTACGAAGAATGTAGAGGTTACAGCCGACGTCACATGGTCGGACAACGAGTATCGCTGGCCGGAGACTCGACTTGAGATAAGTGGAACAAGAGGGGTGCTTCGAGCGACCGAAGACTATGTTAGGGTTGAGTTGACGGAGAAGCATATCTCCCTTGGTAACGAAACGAGACTTGCACTCTACAAGCCGCACTATTACCAGGGCGTTCCACCTGTCAATCTCGCTGACCCTGAATACACTTTAGAAAACTTGCACCTTCTCTTCTGCATCTTTTCAGGCACGGAACCTCTCACGAGTCTGAGGAACGTCTCGAGCACCATGAACATCATAGACGAACTGTACGCAAAGGCGATTCAGTGAGATGGTCGATCAGCTACTGCTCGGAGACAACTCGTTTATTGGCGTTAGCCACTTGGCTCAAGATAAAGCCAGAGAAGAAGCAAAAGAGGCTGGGTTGGAGAACAAGATTAGCGTCATTGAATCAGCTATCGCGGGTGGCGCAACAGGGTTCACATTTTCAACGTATGAGAGTAACCTAGCTTTGCTCAAGCACTTGAGCACGTCTAGGGAGGATCTACTCAAACGGCTGCAATACTACATATTGGTGCCCCACGTACAATCGTACGTAAGAAAAGCCAACATCGCCGGGACTACCTCTCTACTGAGGCAGGAGCTGTCAAATGCGCTTCCAAGAGCCTCATTCCTATGGGACGCGGTAATTTCGTCGCTGCGCTTGAAACCCGAGAATTTTGCGGCCGCGCTTTTAAAAGCAGAGCTCGTACCGTACTTGAAGATCTTGCCAAAGGAAAATGTGGCCGGGATCCTGTTACACGAAGTTCTCACCGAGCTTGTCATGGCCTTCGATCTTCCCGACCTAGTCACATGTCTGGAGGGTTCTCTACAAAGGAGTGGTTTGAGCTTGGGATTTGAAACTCGGAATTTCAGTCACTTGTGTGAATACATTTCTAGGAGAGAGTTGCGCCCGAAGTACCTGATGACGCCATTTAATCCCCTAGGTTATCAAATGGCGCGGAGCAAAGAAGCCGTCGAAAAGGCCGTAGACTCTCTGGGAAAGAATGCCAAAATCATTGCCATAAATGTCTTGGCCTCCGGGGCCATAGATATCAACCAAGCCGTGCAATACATTAGACGGTTTAAGGATACGATTTACGCCGTGACTTCCTCCTCCACTAAACCCTCAAGAATTCGCCACAACTTTCAGACGCTGCGCTCCGACTTGGTCGAGGGTTCGTATTCGCGTGCCGAGTAAGGAGGCAGCATAGACTACTTGGAAACCTCTCAAGTACTCCAGTTGCTTGTGGCCCTATGTTTCGGAGCACCCGCCGTATTGTTCGGAGCTTACGGTTTGATCCTCGTTTACTATTATCGGTTCCGCATTCCACCCTATGAACGCTCAAATCAAACTTGGACTGCAAACGCAGTCGAGCCTAATGTGTCGATTGTACTTCCCACGCATAATGAAGAACTGATCATCAAGAAGCGGATTGACAATCTCCTCAGCCTAGACTATCCTCGCGACAAGCTTGAGGTAGTCTTCGTTGACGACTCCACTGACTCAACTAGTGACGTAATTCGCGACTACGCAAAGAGATACCCGCAAATGCGGCTCGTGAGGTTTGATGAACGGATGGGATACAGCCCTTGTCTTATTGCAGGATGCCGGACGGCTAGTGGTGAAGTCGTAGTTCTTGCTGAGGCCAGTTCGTTCATGAACGAAGATGTCATAAGACGCTTGGCGAGCGATCTCAGGAATCCAAGCATCAGTATGGTCACTGGCAACGATGTTCTCCTCAATAGGGATGACAAGGCAGGTAGATCAGAAGCTCTCTACTTGAAGATCCTCAATTTTGTGAGGACCGGCGAGAGCAACATGGATTCGACGATCTTTATGAAGGGCGAGGCAGCGGCTGTGAAGAAGAACCTGATCGGAGACCTGCAAGCGCTGGAGGGTTGTCCTGGCACGGCCGACACGGGAATCGCCCTGTTGGTGAGGAAGAGAGGTGGCAGGGTCATATACGATCCGCGAGTGCAATTCTGCGAGTATGCCCCAAGCAGCCATGGTGAGAGAATCCGACAGAAAGTCACGAGAGGCGCGAATCTAATCAAGGTTATATGGCACTTTAGAGAGATGCTCTTCCGACGGAAATTTGGCAACTTCGGCCTAGTAACGCTCCCGATCACCTTCGCCATGCTTACGTTCGCCCCCGTGTCTTTGCTTGCTGGTTTTCTCTTTCTAGCTTTACTGACGCTGGGTAGTCCCGGAACTTACTACATAGTCTGGCTAATCTTCGCATCATTTCTCTTGCTCCTTCTTGTGTTCTCAAGGTCGCTCCTGTACACAATCTTGGAATCCGAGTATAGCCTATTGAAAGCACTGTACGAGATTCTTGTCGTAAGAAAGACTCATGACAGGATAGAAAAGATCGTTTCAACGAGAAGCGCAGGTTCCTCGAACAACTGAGAACGCCACATACACAGATTGATTGTGGAGCTGGACTATTCGGAAAGGGTAGGGATGAGAGTCGCTATAGTGACCAATGAGTATCCACCGCATATTTTTGGAGGAATAGGAACGTTCTGCCAGAACCTAGCTGAGGCATTGGCAGAAAAAGGAACCGACGTGCTTGTCGTAGCAGGATCGCCGGAGAAGGCACCAACACAGACAAGAACAAAAGTTCCTCATGCAGTTGAGGTCTTATCCTTTCCTAGAGGGTCGATTCCTCCCAACCAGTTTTGGTTTCAGCTGAAAAACATGAACAAGATCAGAAGGGAGCTTGAGAGCTGTGACGTGGTCCATGGCCAAGACTCATCCGCTTTTCCTATGCTGCAATTCTGTAAGAAATTTGGACCGAAAGTACCTTGGGTAATCACCTTTCACACAAATCCGCAGGCAGAATTGCACTTGACGGTTGGCTCGTTTCTTCGCGGGGCCTCACTTACCGACTTTTTTACGTACGCTATTGGTTTTCCTTCGTGGGACATAACCGTCCGCGAGCATGCAAGATCGGCTGATCGGTTAGTTGCTGTGTCTGATAGTCTTCGCGATGAGCTCTGCAGAGGATACGGCTTGGACAGGGAGGCACTGGCAGTCATACCAACCTGCATTGATATCAGTCGCTTGCAGTCTATGTTGAGAAGTCAGGAAAAGGATTATGCTGAGGCCGGTGTCAGTCTCTTCTATGCCGGTAGGCTTTACTATAGAAAAGGCGTTTTGAATCTTCTCAACATCGCTAGATGCTTGGTCGATCAACTTGGAGTCGCCAACTTTAAGCTGCAAGTCTTCGGCTCCGGGCCACTAGACGGAGTATGTCGTTCGTACGTTTCCAACCATGATCTTGGAGATCATGTCAAGATTAGAGGATTTGTTTCTCGCCGGATGCTTCTGACGGAGCTCGCTGCTAGCGACATCGTGTGTGTTCCGAGCCACTACGAGGCGTGTCCCGTTCTGATGATCGAAGCGATGGCGGGTGGAAAACCCGTAATAGCTTTTGACCTCCCATATGCGCGCGAGATGCTCAAGGAAGAGACTCGCATGCTCTTGGCTTCTAACGAGTTCGATTACGCGATGAAGCTTGCGAGTTTGATCAATTCAGAAGAAGACCGAGCTAGACTCGGACGCGTAATGAGAAATCGAGCGGAAAGGTTTGACGCACAGAGCGTCGCAGCATCCTACCAAACAGTGTACTCGAACCTGATAGGCTCTTGACACGCAACTGGAAAATCATTGTCATGAACCCACTGGCAGAAGACAAGAATCACATCGAACCAGCAACGGCACCATAAAACGATGAGATGAATCATGGTAGAACCGAGGATATGTGAAAGGAAGCGCACTCTGGTCGTCTGGGCTCCGGTGTCGCTCGAACCGCCAATGTCTGGAGACAAGGCGAATGAGTTTGAGAGAATCAGAATTCTAAGCAGTAGGTACAAGGTTCGAGCGTTCGTACTTCTCTCTATTGCGAGGATTAGAGAGGCAAGAACCTATTCGAGAACCCTCGAGGAGTGCGGGGCGGAGATTTGGGTTCTACCTTGGATAGACCTTTACGGTTTCAGGACGCTTTCAAGTGTCACCGCCGCAAGTGTAGTCGCGCTCGCTGTGCTTCTCTTGCGGGTTTCGGCCGGGGTTGATCTTGTCATCACAAGAGGAGCATTTTACAGCATTCCATTGATCATGGCATGCAAGATTGCAAACGTCAGCTTGCTCTATTCGATCCCCTCACAGGCACTTTCGCATTTGGAGACGGGCTTCGTCAAACCCGCGCATGTGAGACTCTATTCTCTTCTGGCGAAGCCTGCGGACTATTTCGTGCTTATGCACGCAGACTTTTGGGGCGTGGCGAGCTCCAGTGCGGAACTGGATTTGCTAAGGTTCTTTGGGAAAGATGCTCGCAGGAAGATAACGAGCCTGCCCCTTCCCATTCCTGAAGAGTTCTATGAGGCGATGCCGCCTAAGACTGATGAGAGGCAAATGACATTAACCTACAACGGTAGCACAAGCTACCTGTACGATTTCAATTCCCTAGTCATTGCACTCAGAAAAATGAACTCTGAAGGTAGAAGAGTCTGCCTCACTGTCTACACCTCAGAGGCAGGTAGAAAAAAGCTAGGCAGCCTCGACGCAGGCGGCGAGGGTTACTTGAGATTGGAGTCCGAATTACCTCGCCGAAAAATGATTGAAGCAGTAGGGCGCGCAACAGCCATGGTCATTCCACTATCTCGTCAAGTTAAGCTTGAGGGCGGCAGAATTCCAATAAAAGCGATCGAGGCTATGGCTCTAAGAGTTCCAGTCATCATATCGAACCCAAATGACCCTATCTTCCAAGATGGCGTGACTTGCATTGTTGTCTCTGACGACTCGCCTGAAGCTTGGGAGAATGCAATATCACGAATTAGCGGCAGTACCTCAAGGAAATCAATAGTCAAAGGTGCTCGTGCGGTTGCGGAGCGATTCCGATCCTCCAGAAATGTGGAGATAGTGTCTCGGCTATTGGATAGAAATCACGGCGACAGTTCATCTGCGCGTCCTCGCAGCATAGACTAAATCAGGAAAACGTACTTAGCTATGCCGAACGAAAGTCGATTGGAGACTGGAAATTCGCTGACCCCCACGAACGAGCATTCTAGATTGCTTTTCGGCATCTTGTTGGGCGTTTCAGTTGCTACGTTAGGGGCATACACATGGTTTGAGAGTTATCCTCTTCACCATCAATCATTCCAGCTCCCCGTATTCAACGCAATAGATCCGACCTATTGGATATTCTATGTGCTCTCCGTGCTCCTGTTTTGTTGGTACGCTCTCCGAGTGAACAAGCTAAAGATCGCAGCCGCTCTGGGCTTCTTCACACTAATGCGATCACTTAGCCTGTTTTTCTTCTCAATCCCCGGACCAGACCCATTCTTTGCGAACCTTGCGACAGTGTATTTCAAGTCAGGCTTCATAGACCCGCAGTTCGCCAATCGGTACCCGTGGCCCGGCTTCTTCTTGCTAATCCGAGCGGTTTCCGAAATTAGTGGCATCCCAAGTGAACTATTGCCCGCAATCTTCGTCCTTGGCATGGGAAGCCTAATTGTTTTTTCTATTTTCCTGACAGCTCAAGCAAAGCGGATCGACCCATTCTGGGCTGTCGTAGCGTGCTCGATTCTCGCAATGGATGTGCTAGACCCTCAGTTTGTACCACATTTCCTCGGTGTCGCCCTTGTTACATTATTGCTCTGGCGCGAAATAACAAAGGAATTGACCGGAGGCGAGAGAATTCTAAGATTAGTGCTGCTGGCGGGTCTAGCTATCACTCATGCGTACTTGGGATTCTTCTATGCAGGCTACCTTCTCGTACGACACTTTTGCGACCGAACGCCTGTTACGAGAGCAGCGGTAGCATTCTCGGTGGTTCTGTGCTCAAACATTTTCATGGCTGCAGCGGCCTTCCGGACCAACGTTCTCTTACTGCTCACTTCAATACCCGCGTTGTTGGGTCTGTCAGAGTACAATGTAAGATTAACCGAGACCCTTGCCGCCAGTTCCCCGTTTCAACCACTTTCACGTGTTTCCATTCTTGCCGCAGCCTTTGTGTGCCTCATCGGGCTACTAGGCATGGTCAAACGTCGCATCCTTACACGTCGCGAGTACGCCTTGCTTATCGCAGGTGCTATGCTTTTCGCGGTGGGAGCCGATGTGACGCTCATCGGGCTTCAGTCACTTCAAGTTGATCTTCTGCCCGCAGCCCTTGGAGCAGGATATCTACCATTAATTGTGACCAATCGTAGACTACGTGCAATAATGCTGATCCTTCTCGCTCTATCGTCTATGTTTCCAGTAATGCACTTCTACTATGACCCGCGAATTCAAACTCAAGATGACGTTTCTGCAGCCGCTTTCGCATCCTCTACGCTAGACACAACGGCGCAGTATGAGTTCTATCCATCGTACATGCTAAGGGGGTATTTCATGTTCTTGTGGCCGGCATATGAGTACGACATAAGAGTCACGGACTCCGGTTCGGTTCACGACTTCATCGCGAATAGCGGATCACAAGCTAGCTACATATTCTTGTCCTACAATGTCCCTGTTTTCCAAATGGAGCCTAGCTCTCGGAACTACTTGGTACAACGAGCCAACATCGTTCTGAGCTATGGAAGCGGTGCATTGTACTATTGGACGAAGTAGATCTAGTGCTGGACAAGACGAGCAAAACGAAACCGGTGGTATGCCTTGCCACGGGTCGAGAGCTAATTGACAGGTCTTGGGTTCACCAGGACGCCAAGATCCTGACATCGATGGGACTCAAGGTGACGTATGCCACGATTGGCTCACCACTACCCACCCCGTCCGCCCTTAGCTCATTGATAGGACAACTCAAGTGCATAGTGAAATCGCACATCATTTTCGGGTGGTTTGCGTATCCCACAACTTTGTTCATTGGAAAAGCCTTCGGCAAGACTACCGTACTAAACGCAGTTGGCTGGGAAGTTGCTCTATACTCCGACTTCGACTTCGGATTGCCTTCTTGGTGGTACGCAAGAGCCTTGGTCCGCATTGCCTTAAGAAACGCAGACTATGTTATTGCCATCAGTAGAGAAAGTGCAAGATGGGCAAGGACATGGGGAGCTAAGCATGTCGTGGTTATTTATGAAGGGATCTCCACTAGCAAGTTTAGGCCCATCGCGCGACGCCCTTCTCACAAACAGCAAATAGTGCTAACAACTGCATACCTAAGCGAGACCAACGTCATCAGGAAGGATTTCGCCACACTGCTCTTAGCAATGAAGCGCGTGCTCCACGCTCTTCCCGATGTCAAAATCGTCATTGTCGGCGAGAAAATGGATGGCTATCCGCGGCTAGTGAAGACTGCACAAGAACTTGGGATTGCTCATGCGATTGCTTTCAGAGGATTCCTTGACTCTAATGAGTATAGTAAGACATTGCGAGAAGCTTCTGTCTTTGTAATGCCTTCTCTGCATGAAGGATTTCCAACGGTGCTCTGCGAAGCACTGCTCTGTGAAGTTCCCGTAGTTACCACCGATAGAGCGACGATGAACGAGGTGTTCACAAACGGTGAAGACGCGTTGCTGGTTGAGGCCCGAAACTCTGAGGAGCTTGCAGAAGCAATAATCACAGTTCTGAACAAGAAGGAAGTCGCTAGCAGAATAGCACGTAACGGCAGAAGACTGGTTGAACAGAATTATTCAACAGAGGTGAGAGTCGAAAAGCTGCAACAGCTACTTGAAGAAATACTGGCGGATGAAGTAGGATCAAAGCGTCCGATCAGGTCAAGAATGATATGGTTGGTGACATTTGTCTCTCTAAGTCTGGTAACACCGTTAGTCATGATAATGCATCGACTACTGAGAACCTTCTATCAGGGAAGTCATGCAGGAACCTAGCACCCGAATTATCCTTCAACTATCATGATCCAGTTATGCATTTTTCCCCGCGGCGTTAGGAGAAATCCTTGGGCGACGGTACATGGGTTCCAGTCTAGTTGTCGGGATTACGGCATTGCGTATGAATGAAGAAATCGCGATAATCATACCAACAAAGAACCGCCCGCAAGATGTTGCAAGGTGCTTGAATTCAATCAAGAATCAAACAATCCTTCCACACGAAGTTGTGATTGTCGATTCAAGCGATGTCGACACTCTGAAGTCTATCCAGGACATTTTTCCTGGTTTGAAGATAAGGTATTTGCGTGAATGGAATGCTAGCAAGAACCGGGCCAGAAACATTGGCATAGAAAGTGCCTCTGCGCAAATCGTCCTAATTCTCGACGACGACGTGATACTTGAGAAAGATCACGTCAAAGAAATCATGCGCGTCTTCGCTCTGGGCGCTGAGAGAACTGGTGGCGTGACGGGCAGGCTTGTCAGAAGCCCTGAACTGAAGACTCCATTTCTCCGTGTTAGGGTAATTGTCAGGCGCATATTTGCAAGAGCGTTCCTGCTAACTAGAGCAAGGGCCGTCGATGAGAGAGAGGGAAGATTCTATCCATCTGGCAGGCTACAGATAATCAAGGATTCCAACAGGATCATTCCATGCGAATTTCTCGCGGGCGCAGATATGGCGTTCAGAAGAGAAATCGCCAAAGAATTCAGGTTCGACGAGAACATGCGGGGATATTCGTGGGGCGACGATGACGATTTTTCCTATAGGCTCTCCAGAAAGTATACAAATTTCTACACGCCTCATGCAAGGTACATTCATGTCGAAAGAGGTCTCACAGAGATCGAACCGGAAGCTTATGCAAGGCTCAGCATCGAAGGCCACTATTACTTCTACGACAAGAATTTGCCCAAGGACTTCAAACACAAGTTTGCGTTTTGGTGGTCAGTTTTCGGTTGTTTTCTTAGCACATTAGCAATGACCCTTGTGACAAGACGCGCTGGGAGGCTAAGAGGATTGACACGTGGCCTTATCGCCGCAAGGTCCAAACGAGCGAAGGGCTGGACAGGCTGAGTTTCGCCTCGACGACTGGCTTCCAACCAGTCGGTCACACAATCATCTTCTGCTTGTAACAAATATGTTGTCCGGCTTGGCTTTCCTGATCCACACTATTCCACGGGATTCCGAATGACTTTTCAAAGTTGGGTGGATTTGCGCAAGCGTAGGCACTTGAACTGTGTAATTTTCGCCGTTAGGAAGAGAGCGAACGACAAATACAGGTTGTTGCAGTATGTTTTGTTGAGGTAGTAGCACAAGACTGGATTCGCCCCGATAGACCTCTTGAAATGGGAAAGCCCTGCTGTCGGTTCTCCTCCGAAATCGATGGTTTGCACGCCTTGCCGTGCCGAGTTGCGTATAAGCTCGTCAAATATCAAGTTCATAGGTCTAATTCCCGCATACTTTCTGTCAAAGCCCGCGATCCAGCCTATGGTTACGCGGTTGAACCTTAGACTGATAGCAAACGCAATCGTTCTGCCTTCATACTTGCACAGATAGACATCCCTCAGACTGTTGTTCCAACCAAGGACATAGGAAATCTCATCGGGATTATACCTCGGAGACGAGCCAGCCCGTTCCATCGTCGTCGCATGAAGCCGGTAGAGTTCGTCGCAGTCACACTGAGTGTTTACTTCGACCCTTGCACCTCGGCGATGGCCTTGCCTTACCTCCTTAGAAAACGACTTATCATATGTGCTCATGACTTCAGTCTCATTCAGTGGGACCGATCGCATCAGTGATTGTACGTTCTTTACGCTATAGCCGGCTCTTAGCCAAGCCTCAAGGCACGCGGATTCAAGAAATGGATCCCATATGCGAATCTCCGAGTGCAGAACTTTCCTCTCTTTCAGCTCATTTTCGACATGATCGACCAATTCCTCGTACAGCGCTTTCTTTGTTTCGGGATCAAGCCCGTCTTGAAGAATGGGTCCGCTGACGGCCCACACCGGAATCGAATCGGCTCTTTTTCCGAACCAGAGAAGAGGCTCAATGCATATGGAACAAACGCCCAAGACGGCCCCCCCGCTCTCATGCACCGAGAAGCGTAGTAGCTCTCTGTGATGAAAACTAGCTATGAATTCCCCCCACTCCCAACTGTGATGCAACTGCGAGTAGGTCTGGTGGAGGAGAAAACGATTCCATGTTTCCTTATCAACTCTGTTTAGCAGAATCGGCAATGCTGCTCAACCAACCTAGAGAGGTCACACTAGTCCAATCAATCGGTCTGATTAACTATGTATACAAATCTAGGCCAGAAGTTTGGAGTATAAAGCCTCTCATAGGTGCCGAACATGTCGTAGCTCTTCTTCTGCAACGGGTTTTCAGGGCAAGCACCACTTTGAGCGGTTATCTCAGTCACTTGAGCGCGTTAGTCAAGTATGATCACTATCTCGAAGAATCAACAAAAGGCGTGTAATGTATCCAGCGATAATCGTGCTCGTTGTAGGCCAACCGGTTTTCCTTGCTATTAGTGGTTTCTTTCAGACTGGCCCTCTGAGCTGCAGAGATACCTGTAATGGTGGTCGTAGCGCTTATAGTATCGGCAAGTGAATACGGGCGAAGACATCGCATATCCACGGATTCCTAGCTACGAATCCTAGCACAGCCCCCAGCACTTTCCCCCGGCACATCGTCACTCTCAACCTCCAGGGCCGCGTGGAACTCCATCTCCTATGAAACGGAATGGCGGTGGCAAAGTCTATCGTTCTGACACGCCCCCCATCGAATAGTTGGCGGATGGCTTCGTTGAGCACGTAGGTTCCAGGGTAGAGTCCGCGGAATCTGTCATCGAACGAGGTCTTCGCTAAGACAGCCGTCGCCTTGTACTCAAGAACCAGACAGTACCCTATGGTCTCACCGTTCAATTCAAGGAGGCAAGCCCATGGCTTGAAGTCGGGTTCACTGGCGGCAGTGCGATTGCAGGCTCTCAAGATCATAGACAGGTTCTCGTCCGCCGAACCCTTCCTCCACACATTCTTCCAACTCATCTTTTCCACAGCAAGGATTCTCTCTATCGCGGCTGGGTCTTTGCCGTCGCAGCTAACGCGAACGATCCTCCATGAGCCTGCTTGGTCGAGGCGCCGCTCTAGCCCTTTGAAGTACTTTCGAAAGTTGCGGCCTCTTGTCGCCCTGAACTCATCCCAGCCGCCCTCGGTGGAAAGGACGGTGTGCCTTCCATTTTGCCCAGACGCATATCGTTGGTAGAGGAATGTGCTGCTCCCTTTGCAGACAGTCTGGAGGATCCGCACGCTGGAGGACTCGGCTGGCAGCGTCAAATCCAGAATCGTGCAGTGCAGTTTCTCGAACACATAGTCAACAATGTGTCTCATGCATGCGTCAGGCTCGTAGTCTCGGAGAACGAAGTCTGAGGAATAGTATGGTTCGAGGAGAAACCTTGCGTGGCACAGTCCGATTCGTGTCCTCTTCATTGCCAAGGGCGCTATGGCGACGGAGGCATCTCCTCTGGAGAGGTAGAGAAGCGGCTTGGACCAGTCCTTCCACTTGCTTAGTGTCATCATTTCCACTACGAATCCGGTGAAGAAGAACGGGTTTGTCGCACCGGAGCGCATGAGGTCATCCCAAGCATTTTGAAATTGAAGCAGCTGATCAGGACTTGAGATGGCAGTGATCGTCAGGGGCATGCTGCGCACCCGAGGGGAATGGTCTGCCGGCCTGACCTAAAAGTCAATGCTCTCAATTCATTTGACACCTTCCATCCGGCTCTTGTTGCCCCATAGATGTTTTGAGAGAACGACAGAGTCAACGGTTTGACAGCGTCGAACAGAACAAAGAAACCTTCGAGCAGCAAAAGATGAGCGCAACCATGGAACGAAAGCGACGAATGGCCAACAAGATGCATGTCAATGTTTGTTGTGCTCAAATTCCTCGCCGTCGACCGCTCCTAGATAGGCAGTAGAGCGACATCGGATGATGCTGATGGCCTGAACTCCTAGGAAACCTTGCGAGAAATTGTTCTTCGTGCACCGTCATGCCCTTGTGAGGGCTCTCCTATCCCGCTGACAAGCGTAGGCCTTCTATTTCTAGTCGTGCTTTCGTCAGGACGCTTGACCGGCCCTCAAATTTAACAATTATATCGGGCCCAAACAGACCAGACTCGCGGAAGAGGGTTGACTTGCCATACGATCGTTCGTTGCGCTTTCACATTGATCAAGGAATATCTTATTGTGGATACGGGTCAAGACGAGGGCAGATTTAAGTCATTGTCAAAGCAACTGGCGTCTTCAAGAGGAAGTGGTTTTGGACTTCAGAATCGAGCGGGTCGAGTGAACCTTGGAGGGCTCGCATATGTTTCTAGCGGAATTTGAAATTACATCATTCGCCGGGGAACAAAACGTGCGCCAATCGGAGATGGGGTCAAGTATGGTATTGGTCGGATACGTTTGGAAAAAGTATTTTGATACCGTGTATGAAGCCTCATGGGAATATCTCCGGTTCCTTAAGATGCTTCGAGAGTGATCGCAGTTGACCAGGCGTGCTCTAGTGACGGGCGTGACTGGGCAAGATGGTGCCTACCTCGCCAGGCTATTGACAGACAAGTCCTACCAAGTCTATGGCGCTTACAGGAGACTTTCCACGCCGAACTTCTGGAGGCTGCAGTCTCTGGGCATCTTTGACAAGATTAGCCTCGTGCCTATTGACCTTACAGATGCGGGTTCAATCATGGAAGCGATTCAGATCGCGCAACCGGATGAGATATACAATCTTGCAGCTCAGAGCTTCGTTGAGGCGTCGTTCGAGCAACCGGTGGCGACTGCGAATGTGTCGGGCGTATCCGTGACAAGATTTCTAGAGGTTGCTAGGCAGACAAAGCCAGAGACGAAGTTCTATCAGGCCTCTAGTAGTGAGATGTTTGGATCGGCAGGAGCTGATGCTGGATTACTGACTGAGAAAGACGCATTGTCCCCACTGAGCCCATATGCGGCAGCCAAGCTGTATGCCCACTGGATCACTCGCATTTACAGAGACGCTTACGGCATGTTTGCATGTACTGGCATCTTCTTTAACCATGAGTCGCCTCTGCGGGGCCTAGAATTTGTAACTCGCAAGATCTCAAATGCGGTCGCGAAGATCAAGCTAGGTCTTGAGAAAGAACTCGTCCTAGGCAACATCGATGCCAGAAGGGACTGGGGCTATGCTCCCGAGTATGTCGAAGCCATGTGGCTCATGCTTCAGCAAAAGGAGCCTAGGGACTATGTGGTGTCAACCGGTGAGGCCCACTCTGTGAGGGAGTTTGCCGCGAAAGCTTTTGAAGCTCTTGGACTGGGCCAGCAGGATCACGTGAGGGTTGACAAGAGGTTTCTGCGTCCCTTGGACATCCAATGCTTGATTGGAGATTCCTCGAAGGCAAGGGCAGAACTAGGGTGGTCCCCCAAGACTCATTTCAACAAGCTTGTGGAAATAATGACGAGGGAAGACTTGAGAAGGTGGGAGAGGTGGCTCGCTGGAGAACGTTTTCCGTGGGATGCTCCAACCTATCCAAGTGAAGCCCGAATCCTGACACGTGCCCTGAGGATGTAGGTTCTTGAGTCATCGAATCCCAATAGCAAGACCCGACCTCGGCAAAGAGGAACTGGAGAAGGTAGATGAAGCAGTAAGGAGTGGCTGGGTTAGCTCAAAGGGACCTTTTGTAGACGAATTTGAAAAGGGACTATCAAAGTACATTGGCGTAAGGCACGCCTTGGCCGTATCTAATGGAACAGTCGCACTTCACCTTGCATTGGCAGGGCTTGGCATCGGCTCCGGCGACGAGGTCCTCGTTCCGTCACTCACATTTGTTGCGGTTGCTAATGCCGTCGCCTACACTGGTGCAAAGCCGGTCTTCATAGACTCTCACCCGGATTACTGGTGCATTGATCCGGCCGGAATCAAGGAGAATATCACTCGAAGAACAAAAGCTGTATTGCTCGTTCATCTGTATGGACATCCGTGCGACATTCGGCCCATTCTGGAAATTGCCCATGACAACGACCTCTACGTGATTGAGGACTGTGCCGAGGCGCATGGAGCAGAATACAAAGGCAAGAAGGTCGGCTCCTTTGGCGATGTTTCCTGCTTTTCATTCTATGGAAACAAGATAATCACGACAGGTGAAGGGGGCATGTGTCTCACTAACAACCGAGATGTTGCGGAGAAGATGAGGATTCTGAAGGATCATGGGATGAATCCAAAGAAACGATACTGGCATGATGTGGTAGGATTCAATTACAGGATGACGAATCTGCAGGCAGCGCTGGGAGTGGCTCAACTCAAGAAGATCAGCAGGCTTGTCGAAAGGAAAAGAGAGATCGCAAAAAGGTATCGGGAACTTCTCGGGGAAGACAATGGCGTTACTCACGCGCCCGAGATGCCTTGGGCGAGGAACGTCTACTGGCTCTACTCCATACTCTTGGATGCAGGCCTAAGGGAGAAGATCATCAACGCGCTTGATCTTCAGGGCGTCGAGACTCGGCCTTTCTTCTATCCCGTCCACACCATGCCACCCCACAAGCGAAGTTCAAGATTGCCCACGGCCGAAAGATTGTCGGCAAGAGGAATTAATCTGCCCAGCGGGCCAAAAATAGGAGATGAGGAAGTTTACACGGCGGCCTCATCGGTTAGGAAGGCCCTAAAGAGTCTGAGGAGCAAAGCATAGTCTCGGTGTAAATGGGAAATTCTTCGGAAGGTCATAGTAGTCATCCAGTCTGAAGCTTGACGTTTGCATCAACCAGACGCCTTTGAATTTGGAATACCAGGGCATGTAGGCAGTATCCACAAGAGAGGGATTTCGGCTGCCAATGATGATCAACTTACGAGCCGCGATGGGAATCACGCAAACAAAGAAGCCTAGGATACCTTAGGCCGAAAAAGCGCAACCTTGTGAGCCCCCACAACTAGCTAATGCCCTTGGAAAATTAATGGCCGAGATGACCAAGCGTGACAAGCCTCGTACCGAAATGAACTAGTATGTTCTCAGCTTTGTTGGGCTCTTTGAATCTTCTTTACTCTGTACTACGAGCTAGCGAAAGGGCGCATAGAGTTCGTCGCGAGGGAACGGGTCTATTCCTACAACTGTGACAGACTAGGACGTTTCAGTACGATGCTATGATAGGCCAGTTCTGCTGCCAATATCCTTGCGAGTCTAGAAAGTAGCCGAACATATTTGCGTTCAGCTGCTTTGCATGGGCGACCCAGCTTGCCAAATTGACGTAACAGTTGAAGTTTTGGGAACCAGGTATGAATATTACGTATGCGATGGCAGGTTTCCCATATTGTTGACCGAGTTGGATATTGTAGTCGATCGTTGACATGCTGCTGTAGTCGTCTTCGGCAACAAATAGGTTTGACATCTTGAGCGCGTACAATTGTGAAATAGGATTGCTGGCACATTGGTAGCATTCGTTCACGATGAAGTTCAGCTTCGGTTTCGAAGCAAGTATGGACGACATGAAGGATTGTAGCTGAGAAGCTGTCCATCCGTACGTGCTAAAGGGCTCGTCGATGTCGATGTAGTCGATATTCAAACCAACGAGAATAGAAACCCATGTAGACGCCTTCGCATAAGTACTCCCTATCATAGTGTACGTTTGCAAACCAGCTGCTTTCGCCTGCTTTAGCCAGTTACCTATCGGTGTACCGCAGACATTGGAGAAGCAAGGTGCAAACATGACGCCTACGATCGTAAAATTGTCCGTCACTAGGCTACTGACCGAGGGCATGGTCGCTCCGTTCACTATCGTTTCATATGCGTAGAGTAGACCCTTTCTGAAAGGGTTGAGGGAAGAACTCCTTCTTTCGGGATGAAGGTTTACTGTTTGACCATAGGCTAGGCTTGCGCTCGGTCCCACGATGATGAATGCTGACAAAAATAAGACAAAGAGTGTCCAAACCCACTTTCCGTTTCTCTTTTGACCCACTTCTCAGGTTCCTGTCGGTCGGCTTTTTCCTCGGTTGTCGCCCGCGGATTCGTCCTAAGCCCTATCCGACAACCAGCAAATCATTGGGCTCCCTGCATCAACGTCGTGTAACTCGCTAGTTGACAGCTCAGTGACAGCATTCCAACCCCCATTGTGTCATTTCCTGCCTCGAAATGAGGGCGGACAGAAGACGGGCGACACAGAATTCGTCTGGTTTATTACCTAAACGTCCGGTCAATGATAGAACGGCTGGCTCGTCCCATTGGTCGGTTAATTCCTCGGTTGTCGCCCGCGGATGAGCTGCACCTTGGAAGAGCCAGCTTCCTCAAGCAACTTGCAGCCTTGAGGACCGCAACCTTGCTCACGGCTTCACGCCTCTGCTTCTTCCTTCAGCGCTGAAATACTCATACTATTCTTGCAACAGACTACCTTTATGTGGACTCAAGAGTTCATGAAAGGCAAGGATGTTTGCAGCCATGAGCGATGACGGCATGCCTAGACTCCTCGAAAAAATACGTGACAAGAGTGCAGAGATTTGCGTCATCGGCCTCGGATATGTTGGACTGCCTCTCGCCGTTGCCTTCGCAGAGGCCGGATTCAAAACAACCGGAGTTGACTCAGATCGCTCGAAGATCGAAGGCATAAGACAAGGCGAGACGCACATCCGAGACGGGCATGTTGAGATCAAGATGCCTCAGCTCGTGACTAGAGGCGGGTTGAGCGCCAGTGCGGATCTCGAGTCCAGCGTTCGTCGTGCTGACATCATAATTTTGTGCCTTCCCACACCAATCGATGATCGTAAGAGGCCTGACCTGCGAATTATTCAGGACGGACTGGCCGAGGTCTCAAGCGTACTCGCTGCTGGCAAATTCATAGTCATCGAGAGTTCTGTCTATCCCGGCTTCACGCAGGAAGTGGCCAAGCCTATTCTCGAGAAAAGCGGATTGAAGGCTGGGGCAGATTTTGGTTTGGCATACTCTCCCGAACGCATCGACTACGGAAATAGGCAACACTACCTCACTGAAATTAACAAAGTGGTAGGAGGAATCAATGAAACATGCACAGATGTCGCTGCGGAACTGTACAACTGCATACTAAGGGCCGGGGTAACGAAGGTTTCTAGTCCCTCTGTTGCTGAGGCCGCCAAAATGCTGGAGAACATATACCGTTTCGTGAACATCAGCCTAGTCAATGAGCTTGCAGTTTTGTTCGAGGCGATGAAGATAGACACGTTTGAAGTAGTGAGAGCCGCAGCAACTAAGCCATTTGGGTTCCAACCGTATTTCCCCGGTCCCGGGATCGGGGGACACTGCATACCGAAAGACCCTTACTACTTGGAGTTCAAAGCCCGGCAGAAGGGGACGGGCCTGAAGATCCTGTCAGCTAGCGCCCGCATTGATTCTGGGATGGCCCACCACGTCTGTCGTGGGGTTCGATTGACACTACGGGAACTGGGGAAGAAGATGAAAGGATCGAGGATTACTGTTCTAGGCTTGTCGTATAAGGGTGAAACAGACGAGATCCGCAGGACGCCTGCGATAGGCGTAATTTCAGGGATGTCAGAGATGGGCGCTAGAGTCAGAGTTTACGATCCATATGTGCCGGAAATCACTGCAGGCCGTAGGAGATACCGCTCTGAGAAGACGATCAATGATGCTTTCCTCCGAAGCGACTGTTGCGCATTCTTGGTCGATCACAAGGCGTTTCAAGGATTGGATTTCGGCCTGCTACGCCAGAATGCTGCGCCCCCTCCGTTCGTCTATGATGCACGTGGAATATTCAATGGTCCTGAACTTGCACGCCGAGGAATATGTTACGCCGGTCTCGGAAGGCCCTCCTTACTTTCAAGAGACGTCTGACCAAAGATCTATTGCGCCTTGGCTCTGCGGTGGAATGGATGATCACATGCCTCCTTGAGTCCGTGCGTGACTTGTGCAAGATGTCTCTAAGAATGATTAAGACAGTCAATGATCGACATTGAAGTTCGAACATCGTATCCGAGAACAGGAACGAACCTCTCGACTTATGCTGAACGTTGCCTATTGTGTGGTCCATGCATCGGCTCTTTTTGCCTTCTTGACATTCGGGATGGTGACAAACGGGCTTGAGTTCTTTTACTTTTACCCGCGCGAGGCAGAGACGATCCTTCAACCATTCGCTTTGCATACTACGATCTGGCTTGGAACGGCTGCATTCTCGATCTTTGGCCTGATCGTGCTTCGTTTCCGAGCTCAGGCCACTCAAGTAAGTATGAACCGTCTGTGGTCACCGTCAGCGACAGCGATTGTGGCGTCTTCAATTTTGCTCACTATCCTTGGAGTATTACTGTTTCCGGATCTCGTGCCGTTCTCGTTGGTAGGCGCGGCCGCAGTTGCATTTTGCTGGCTCGGTCTAGGATCCGGGATTGCTTGCGCATTCGGTGACGTACGTAAGCTGGTCAAGTCATTCTTCGCGTCGCTTCTCGGAATCGCTGCCATCGTGGAGATCTGGAGCCTGAGTCATTGGCTCTATGAGGGCGTCGCTCCCAGTGTAACATTCGGAAGCGTCGGCAGCGACCTCGAAATGAACCTCGCCTATGCAAACTCTTGGTCGTTCCTCGCGATCTTTGTAGCTGCCTGGCTGTCTCCGTTCTGGGGTTATGTTGCATTCAGACTCTTTCGGACACTGAAAAAAGACAGGCCCGGCGACCTTGCAGCCTCCTATAGCGGTGGGATGCCGCGAATGAAACTTGAATTGGATGATCTCGTACTGGCCATAGTCGTCATCTTGGGCTGCGTTCTCGTCGGGTTCTACGCATATTTCCGCGATCCACCTTGGCTTGTGGGAACAGATGCGTATTGGCGATACAATGATCCGCTGGAGCGGGTGGTGAATTCAGGCGATCCCTTGACTGCCGTCTCCAGCGAGTGGCATGGTCTATATTTGCTGATCCTGTACGGAGTTCATTTGCTGACTGGGCTATCACCATTCAGCATAGTTAAGGCGTCGCCTGTGGTGCTGGCTACATTCCTATCGCTTCTGACCTATTTCGGCGTGGCCAATTATCGAAGCCGCACAGAGGGATTCTTCGCAGCCTTCTTCTGCGCTACAACTTTTCCCACAACGTTGGGGATATTCGCCTCCATCCATGCGAATTGGTTTGCCATGATTGTCGCACTCGCGACACTGTTCGTTCTGATTTCTATCGGCCGATCATCTCGGGATGCGGTGCCCAAGGCAATGCTCATTGCATTACTGGGAGTCTTCCTCCTGCTCCTGTATCCGTGGGTGTGGGGGATTGTGGCGCTTAGCACGCTGTTTGCCGGGCTTGTTTTCTTGATACGGAAGAATTGGAAGATGTCTGGCGCATCGTTGATTGTGCCACTCCTTGGGATTACTTCAGCGGCGCTAGTTTTCACGGTAGCAAGTGAGGGTGAAAAGGCCAACCTAATCTCCGCATTCGGCATCTTTTCAGCGCCTCTTATGAGTCAGTCTCTGGTCTCAAGTCCGTTCGGCGTGATTGAGGATTCGTTTAGGATTTGGGCGTCGTTTCTCAATCCCCTACTCGCAATTCTCGTGTTCATAGGTGCATTATTGCTTGTCCGAGAGAAGTCCTCAAGCTACAAGACCATCATGCTCAGCTGGATGCTTGTTGCGGGCGCAGGGACCTTCTTCGCTGTCACTCTTCAGACCGAGATATGGCGAATCTGGTATGTCCAACCTCTCTGGCTCCTCGGCGGAGTAGGCGTCAGCGGGTTACTGGGAACACGCAACGCATCCAAGCCCGCAAGTACATCAGGCTTCGAAGCCAAGACTGCCATAATCATCTTCATCGCTGGCGTAGCGGTCTATTTCATGGAACCATTGCTGGGTGCCAGCGTCTTCTACATTGCCGCGGTTTCACCTGTACTGTCGAGCATTGCGAGACGTCGCCAGAACATACATAGCGTCTTCGCAACCACACTGATCCTATTCGTTTGCGTTTTCTTCCTCAACCATGCATTGCGAAGCCTATACCCACTGTTTCTGGACCCGCACAATTATCTAGAACACTAGTTGGTCAATCGGCTCGAGCAGAAATTCGACAAAGCTGTTCTCGGAAAGCCTCTACAGGTGCTACTTCATCTTGAAGAGAAATCCGACAGATAAGTGCAAACGAGCTTGGCCGATCAATGGATCGAGCACCGCTACGATGGAGTGCTTATCGATACATGAGGTACTTGTCAAGATTTGAGCGAACTTCGTCTACGCTCTTGCGGGCAAAGTACCATTCCGTGGTTTTTCTGAAGCCGTCCTCATAAGATGATCTGGGGGTCCATCGCAGCAGTGTCCTTGTTCTGGTCAAGTCGGCTGCTCTGGAAGCCACCCCTTCGGGTTTCGACAAGTCGTGTTCAATTCTTTTCGGTCTCCATCCCGCGATCTTGAACACCAACTCTGCAGCCTGATTCAAAGTAATCCGGTCGTCTCTTCCTGCATTCGCGGGAGAACCGTCCTCTATCTTTTCTGCTGCCATGATCATTGGGTCCACGATATCTTGTACGTAAGTGAAGTTCCTGTCCTGTTCTCCCGTGCCCCAGATCATGTATGGATCCATCCTGACGAAAGCCTTGGCGATCAAGGCCATGACGGCGTGGGTCTCATTCTCTCTAGGTCCATAGGCGCTGAAGATTCGAAGCGAGGATGTCTTCATTCCGTACTG
>Ga0187771_10000172_pt1 | contig 34958 bp, 30 predicted proteins | sample 0116_SJ02_MP15_1_FD_133139 | JGI IMG/M metagenome (GOLD analysis project Ga0187771, IMG submission 133139) | Tropical peat soil microbial communities from peatlands in Department of Meta, Colombia - 0116_SJ02_MP15_10_MG | ecosystem: Environmental > Terrestrial > Soil > Wetlands > Peat | place...
CGGGACGTCGGAGGTCTCGTCGACGAACTGCGCGCCCTGTGTGCCGCGAGCCTCGCCGTCCAGATCAAAGCCGGCAAGCCTGTCGTGAAGCTCCTCAACCTCACCGGCCTCGCGGTGCGACCGGACTTCGCCGAGCGGGTCGAGTCGATGCTCAACGTGCTGGCGGGACTCGTCCAGGATCCGGCGTTCGCGCCCCTCGTCCTGTTGCGCGAGGCGATCGCGGAGGTCTCTCCCCGCTTCGACGAGCGATTTGGCTCGCTTCCCCAGGAGCTCGAGCGGATCGACGCCTTCATCCGCGCCCTCGGTCTCGAGAGTTCGACGCCAGAACTGACCCGCCCGTCGATCCACGTCGCGCTCGACCAAGCCGGCTCACCGGGGGCGCATCTCGGCGGAGTCCAGCTCCGCCCGGCGACGACCTCGCCGGTGCTGGCGGGCGTGGCCCACTGGTGGACGGATCACGACAGCTCGACGTCGGCGCGGCTGTGTCGGCCGGATTTCAACAAGGAGCTCATCGGACCGCGCGCCCTCGTGCCGTTGCGCTACGTGCGGGACGCGGCGGTGACGGGCGTGGATGGCGTGACGAAAAGGGCGATTCGGCCCGTGATCGGCAAGGACGCGCCCGGCGGCTTCAGCCTGTGCTGCAACGGCGACGCCGCCGGCGCGGCCGAGTACCGGCGCGTGCTCCTCGCCGCGACGTTCGAGTGCGTGGGCGAGCTCCTGGAGCGCCTGCCGGTCGTGGAATCGCCCTGGCGCCGGGCGATGAAGCCGACCGCGCCGGAGTCGGCATGACCTCGGACCAACCGGTGCTGATCGTCGTGGGCGCGGCCGGCGGCATGGGCCGCTGGCTCTGCCGCCACCTGTTCGCGACCGCCGACTGGGATCACGTCGTGCTGATCGACCGCGATCCGGCGATCTTTCGGATCGATTTCGGCTTCGGCTGCGCGGTGCAGCCCGGGGTCGTCGGCTACGAGACGGGTTTCGAGGCGGTCGACGAGTCGGGGGCCGCGATCGACCTCTCGGCGACGACCGCGCGGGTGTGCCTCGCCGTTCCGCAGTCCGAGTTGCCGCGGGTCGCCGCCTATCTCCTCCCCGCCCTCCATGCGAACTCGATCGTCTTCGACACGTCGTCCGCCAAGGTGGCCGCGTTGGCGACGCTGCGTGCCGCCCGACCCGACGTCTCGGTCTTCGGCATCCATCCCTTGTTCGGTCCCGCGGTGAAGTCGATGGATGGCCAGACGGTTGTCGTCTGTCCCACCGCCGCGGCGCCGTCCGGCCACGAATGGCTGGTCGATCTCGTCTCGAGGGCGGGCGGCATCGTGGAGACGGCGAGCGCCGAGGCGCACGACCAGATCATGGCGTACGTCCAGTCGGCCTCGCACCAGGCGTTGCTCGTCTTCGCCGACGTCATCGCCAACTCGGGACACGAGATCGAGGGCGAGCTCTGGAAGCTGCGCACCCCGGTCTTCGAGACGCTTCTCGGACTGGCGTCGCGCGTGCTCAGCCCGGGCCAGGAGGAAACGACCGCGTCGATCGAGCTCACGACGGACGGCGCCCGCGTCGCGGCCGAGTTCGAGCTCGCCCAGGATCGGTTGCGGTCCGCCGTGCGGACCGACGACGCCCAGAGCATCGCGTCGTACCTCGCCTCTGTTCGCGATGCCTTCGGCGGCACCTTCTTCACGACCCTGCAGCAGGCCTCCAACCTGGCGGTGGAAGCGACGCAGGTGACGCGCACGCAGCTGGCGAGCCAGCGCCGCGCCGGTGACCTGATCGCGCTGGAACACCGGGGCGCCGGCAAGCCGCCGCGGCTCGTCGTCGGCAGGATCCGGGAGCTCACGCCGACCACGGTGACGGTCGAGGAACTCCTCGTCGGCCCGCCGGGCCGAGCGGTCCTCGCCGAGAAGGCGGGGTTGGCGAACGCGGCGCGGCTCGGCGTCGCGCTCGGGGGCAAACGACACGTCGTCCGTTTCGGGCTCGCGCACGTGAGCGTCGTGTCGCCGAGCGAGCTCGACCGGGTCCTCGACCAGTGGCTCGGCCGGGTGTCGGACGACGTGCGCGTGCTCGTGCCGGAGTCCGTCGCCGGGTCCGCGGTCGCGGCGGTCTGCGGGGCGGTCGCCTCGGTCGAGGCCGCGGAGCTCGTCAGCGAAGCGGTGTGGTTCGGCCAGCGCGAGGTGGTCGTGCGGGTCTCGGTGCGCGCCGACCGGGATCCCGGCGCCGTCGCCCAGCACGTCGCCGAGCGGGTCGACGAGGCCTATCGCTGGCCCGACGGGATCATCGCGCCCCTCGGCGACGACCACGTCGACGCGGTCGCCTTTCTCGGGCCGGTCGGCACTTTCTCGGAGATCGCCGCCCGTCGGGCGGCCGATCTCATCGGCCGGCCCGACGCTGCGCTCGTGCCGGGCGAGAGCTTCGACGCGGTGATCGACTCCGTCGTCGAAGGGCGCGCCGCACTCGCGGTACTGCCGATCGTCAACTCCTCGTCGGGACTCGTCGAGCTGGCGGCGCAGGGACTGCTTCGCAGCCGCGCGCTCGTCGCCGGCGGGGTGATCGACGTGTCCGTCACCTTCGACGCCTACGCCGTCGAGGGCGATCTTCAGACTTTGGGCGCTACTCCAGTCGTCTACAGCCATCCGCAGGCCTTTGCGCAGTGCTCGCATTTCCTCGGGCGACTCGGCTGGAAGAGCGTCGCCTGCGATTCGACGGCGGCGGCGTGCGCGCAGGCGGGTCGCACCAGGGACGGGATCGCCATCGCGGCGCGGGGGCAGGCCGAATCGTACGGACTCGTGACCGTGGCGCGCGACGTCGGCGACCTGTCGGGGGTGCTGACGCGGTTTCTCGTCCTCGGTCGCGCCGGCGCCTTCGTTGAGAACGTCTCGGCGCACGACCCCACCTACCGTCGCCTCTGGCTGGTCGAGCGCGACGAGAAGCTCGAGCCGGCGAGACACGCGGGATCGGGCGCGCGCTTCGACGAGATCGTCGTCGGGGGGTCCCGCGTCGCCCTCGTCGTCACGACGAGCCCGCGTCGGCCGGCCCCGAAGGCGAAGTCGTTGGCGCTCGGTTACCTGCCGTGGTCCCCGAGGACCCCGCTCGTGCGGGTGCAGTAGGCGCCGGCGGTCGGTGGGGAGGGACGCCTGGCGCCCCGGGAATGCTTGTTCGCCCCGAATCGCGCTGCCTACAGTGCTGCTGTCGCCTGAGAAGCAGGTTCCACGTCATGGCCGAGCTGGGTCGCGGAGGCTGAATGCGAGGCGGGACCCGTCTTCTCGTCACCGGCCGAGCTGGCCACGGCGTGCGCATCGGGTCCTGCGCGATAGCGCTCGCGTTGGGGGGTTTGCTGGCGACCGCGCCACCGGTCGTCGCGACCTCCGGTTCGGTCAGCATCCTCGCGTTCCGCCTGAACCCGCCGCAGCGCTCCGCCGACGAGGCGGCGCTGCGCAGTGAGTACTCCAAGGTCTCCGGCGAGCTCTACGCGGCGTTGATGAACCACAGCTGCGCCAAAGACCTCCCGGGGCTGTATTCCCAGCTCGCCGCGGCGACGAGCATGCTCGACAACATCGACAGCTCCTACGGCGTGATGCTCGACGTCTACTACAGCCTCGACTCGAGCACGCTCGCCGACCTCGGGATCATGGCGGCGGACGTCAACGCGATCGCCGGCTCGCTCGTGGCCGCCTACGCCGGCTTGGGGCCGGCCGAGGCGGCCCTCACGGCGGTGGGCACGCCAGCGGCGCGGGCGGCGCTGGGCGCGGTCACCTCGCTGGCGGGGATCTTGCAGACGGAGCGCTCGGCGGCTGCCGCGGGCACGCACACCTATGAGGACACGATCACCGATGTCGCCAACGGCGCCAGCGCCTTTGCCGCCATAGTCGACCCCATTGCCAATGAGGGCAGGGCGTCTCTCGGTGCCGCGGGCGGCGCGTTGGTCTCGTTCGCGTCAGCGATCACGAGCCTGACCTCGCTCATCAACAACTACAAGACGGCGGCACGCGACGCCGGGGCGCTCGCCAACGCCTACGCCCAAGCCGCGGGTCTTTACGACGCCAACTTGGCCCGCCTCGGGGCCATCTTGGCGGGCCTGGAAGCGGGACTCGCGGCCTGCCGGCAAGTGCCGCCGCCGATCGTCGTCCAGTCGCAGTCGGTCTCTGTCCCGAAGCAGGCCTCGATCAACTTCTCCTACTGCAACGGTCTCGTGTGCGGCAACTCGGAGAATGCCGACTGCGTTTCCAACCTGTGGATGCCGCAGTTCGAAGGCAGCGTCCCACCGGTGCTGACCTTCGAACCGCCGTACCCCGGGGCGCGGGTGCTCTCGGTTGAGATCTCGGCGGGTGACGGCGGTCCGCCGACGGCCTACAGCTACGCGAGCGGCGCTGACTGGAGCGGATGGAACCCGGAGCTGTCCGCGAGCGTCCCGGCGGTCTCCGCCGACGGCGCGTTGCGGATCGCGCTCGGCGGGTCGAGCGTTGGCGACGACCCGCTGTTGCTCAGCCGACACGAGTACGGCATCACCTGCGGGCTGAGCGACGATCAGTACAAGGCGTTCCTCGCCAAGTACGGGTCGACGTTCGTCAACACCTACACGCAAGAGACTGTGACGGTCGTCTGGGGCCCTCCCGGGTCGGTACCAAGCGTCTGGGGTCCGACCGGTTCGCCACCGAACTCGGCCCCGACGACCTCCGTCAGCCCGGTCACACCGATGGGTGCATGGTGAGGCCCAGCCGACGCCAGCGCGGAGGGGTCAGCCTCGCGGCCGGCGCGGCACTGATCGTCGCGGCGGGCGTGCTCTCGGCGACGAGCGACGCCTCGACCGCGTCGAAGATCAACTACCTGCGCGTCGCCGACGCCATCTGCGCGCGCGGCGTCGCCCGCGAGAACGCCCTCGGGAACCGGCCGTTCAAACTGGCAGAGCTTCCGTCCTGGCTCGACAAGAACGCCGCCATCGTACGCGCCGATCTCACGGCGCTGCGCAAGCTCACCCCACCGCCGGGTGATGCGGCCGAGGTGGGACAGATCTTCTCGTTGCTCGACGACGCCCTGGCCCAGGTGCCGACGATCGACCGGGCGGCGCGCGCCCACCATCCGCAGGCGGTCGACAAGGCGTTCTCCGCGATGCTGGCGGACTACGCCAGCGCCGACGTGCAGGCGCGGGCCTTCGGCTTCACGGTTTGCGGCGCCTCGGCGGCGGCGACGACGTCGGCGCCATTGCCCGACGAGACCATCGTCACCACGCCGTCGAGCACGCTCCCGGCCCCCGCGGACGCCTCGCTGCGCCACGTAACGGTGTTCGTCCAGACGGACAGCGCCTGGAGCTCGGTGCTCGCCGATGGCCAGTTCGCCTCGAGTGGCACCGTGCCCACGGCGGTCGCCTCGTTGCTCACCGGATTCGGCCTCCACGCGACGCCGGCGACGGTCGCGACGGCGCTGACGAAGTCCGGAGCCTGGAACCCGACGACCGGCGCGAACTGGAGCGCGGTCTCCTCCTATGTCGCCTCGGTCGTACCTCCCGGACACGGAGCCCAATCGCTCGAGGTCAGCCCGGTCACGCTTTCAGCGGCCGCGCAGGCTCTCGCTCCCGCTTACGGGGCGCCGGCACCCGCGCTCTACCTCGTTGCGTGGACCGAGCCGGGCACGAAGACGCCGACGATCACCGACGAGTCGGCCTTTGTGCTCGTGAGCTATGACCCGGCGGCGGACGAGTTCGGCGTCGTCGACCCGACGTCGGGTGCGACGACGATGCAGTTCTTCGCCGTCGCGCAGGGCAACCCGTGGTTGGTTCAGGTGACCGAACCGGTCGGAAGCCCGTGACGCCGCGTTCTTGTCGCCCGCTCGCCTCGCTCGTGGCGATCATCGCCGCCGGCTCCGTCCTTTGCCTTGCGAGCTGCGGCGGTGGGACGAGCTCGACGGGGGCGCACGTCGGCTTTTCCGGTCGGACGCCGCTCGCCGTGGCCGGTCTCGGCACACCGGTCTCGGTCGGCGGTTCCTGTGTCGTGAGCTACGAGATCGCCGCTGACGGATTGGTGAACGGCCAGCAGGACTACTCGCTGACGCTGTCGATCTCCCAGGATCCCGCCAACCCGGGTGACCTCGTGATCGTGCTCTCCTCCGACCCGTCGTGCGTCAGCCAGGCGAACGCCGCGGTCGCCACGGTGACCGCGAAGCTCGGGCTGACGGGGAATCCGGGCGCCCTCACCGTCTGGTACCTGACCGCCTCGGGACGCAGACTCCCGGCGCCGTAGTCGGGCCGGCGATCGTGCCGGTGCCGTTGCCCGGCGAGGCCAAGCTCCGCGGGGATTTGTCTACCGGCGTGTAGCGTCCAGGTGTGGCCGAATCCTCCGGTTCTCGGGGTTCTTTGCCGCCAGGGGCATCGCCACCCGCGGCGGTTCGTCGGGGCGCGCCGGCCGTCTCCCGCCAGGGTCCGGTGCGCCAGTCGCGGCGGTCCCAGCCACGCCGTACGTCGCGGGAGGAACGTCGAACCGGGCGTGCCGACGGGGCGCGGACGCCGGGGCGAGCTTCTGGGGGCGCGCCGGTCTCCCGGCGCGACACGAATAGACGGGCGGCACCGGCTCCTACCTTCGGCAGCGAGAGGGAAAAGTCATCCCGCGCCCGATTGGGGCGGGCCCCGGCCCCGGGGCAGAAGAGTCCTGCGCCGGACGGGGCGGCGGCGTCGCGCCGCGGCCGATCGGCCCGTGACGCGGGCCGAACCGAGAAGACGATGCGCCTTGAGCCGGGCAGATCTCGGACCGAGACGGGGCGGGAAAGGGGCCGCGGGCCGCGGCGCGCGATGAGCACCCGCATCCGGGACGCCGGGGGCGCTCCGGCGCGGACCGATCCCTTTTCCGGTCGGCAAGCCACGGTCCGCAGGGCCGCGCCGGAGCGCCCCCGTCGAGGGCCGCGGACGGGCGTACCGGGCCTACGGGAGAGTTCGGGCGAGGACTTTCGTCGTGCCAGTCGCGCCGGATGGGGCGGCGTGGCCCGCCGAGGCGCCGTCGTCGTCCGCCGGGACCCGGCCCGGGGTCGCGCCGGGGTCGGCCCGGGCGCCAGCGGGCGGGACGCTTCCCGGCGCGAGACGCCGCAAGCCCCGCGGGCGGCGGCGCCGGCGCGGTGGCGCGCCGCGGGTCCGGCGCCGCCGGGGACCGCCGGGGAAACCCCGCGAGCAAGGAGTGCCGCGTCTCGGGCCCGAGCGGGCCTGGCGCGCCGGCGCGCCCGGGTCGCGGCGGAGGCTCTCGAAGCGGGGTTCCGCTCCGCCGGGGTGGCGAGGCTCGCGGCGCACCTCGAGGCCCGTCTCGCCGAGGCCGCCCGCGCCTACGCCCGGGACCGCTACTACGACGCGACGGCGATCTTGCGCGAGATCGCAGGGGCGACCCCGGGGGTCGCGGCGGTCCGCGAGCTCTACGGTCTCACGCTCTACCGCCTCGGCAACTGGAAAGGGGCGTTGCGGGAACTGCGGGCCTTCGCCCAGCTGACAGGCTCGGTCGACCAGCACCCCGTGCTCGCCGACTGCGAACGCGCCCTCGGCCACGACGATCGGGTCGCCGAGATCTGGTCGGAGCTGCGCCGGGCGGGAGCCAGCCGCGATGTCCTCGCCGAGGGGCGCCTCGTGATGGCCGGTTCACTCGCCGATCGCGGCCGCATTGACGAGGCGATCGCGTTGCTCCGACCCGCGGCGCGCCGCGTCCGCAACCCCCGCGAGCGCCACGTTCGGCAGTGGTACCTGCTCGCCGACCTCTACGAGCGCAGCGGCGACGTGCCCCGCGCCCGCGAACTTTTCACGCGGGTGGTAGCGGCCGACCCCGGGCTCTCCGACGCCGTCGAACGGTTGGCCGCGCTGCGCTGACGTCCCGTGCCGGGGCGCCCTTCGGTCCGCCGAGGCGGAGGAAAGGGCGCGGCTGGGGCCGCGGCGCAAAGGTAGGGATCCCGGGGCGTCAATCGGCGCGCTCTCGCCGAGGAAGCGGGCGATCGCTCCACCACGAGTCGAAGACCGTCGCGCGTGAGCGGCTGATCCTCAGGGCCCGGACTTCATCGATCGCGTCGTGCTCGACCGCGACCGTCCGATTCCCGTCCGGCGCAGCCTCGCTGCCGTCTTCGCCCCCGGTCGTCTCGGTCATACGGGCTACCTGTCGCTCTTCCCCGTCGACAGGGTCGAACGCTGCGCGGCGGCGAGCCGCACCAAGAACCCGCAGCACTTCGACCCGCAGACGATCGTCGAGCCCGCCAGGCCGCCGACTGCCGTGCCGTGGCGACGGCCTCGCCCCGGCGGTGCCGAAGGCCGTCATCGACGAGCGCCGGCGGCAGGGCCTCGTCCTCGGGCGCACGGCCCGGCGGCGGGCGACTGCCGAAGGCGTCGAGATCGTCCCCACCGTCGAGCACGTCTATTCGGACGAGTCGATCACGGTCGCTTGAAGGCGCTTGAACCGGGAAGGTTGCGATGCTCCAGTACGATGGAGCCCTGACCGGGAAGACAGGCAACTAGTCGTGAGCAGCACCGTCGCCCACCCGAACGGACCCAAGGTTCGGACGCTGGAAAGCGTCGTCATCCGCTTCGCGGGGGACTCCGGTGACGGCATGCAGGTGACCGGGGACCGGTTCACGGCCGAGAGCGCTGTCTTCGGCAACGACCTCGCGACCCTCCCGAACTTCCCCGCGGAGATCCGCGCCCCGGCGGGGACCCTCTCCGGCGTCTCGGTCTTCCAGGTGCAGATCGCCGCCTACGACATCCTGACGCCGGGCGACGAACCGAACGTGCTCGTGGCGATGAACCCGGCGGCGCTGGCGACGAACGTCGCCGATCTCGCCAAGGGGGGGACGCTGATCGTCAACTCCGACGCCTTCGACGAGCGCGCGCTCGAGAAAGCGGGGTACGAGACGAACCCGCTCGCCGACGGGAGCCTGGCGGGATTCCGTGTCTACGAGATCCCGATGACATCGCTCACGCTGAAGGCCTGCGAATCGAGCCGCGCCAAGCCCCGGGACGCCGAGCGGAGCAAGAACTTCTTCGCGCTGGGGATCATCTCCTGGCTGTACAACCGGCCGGTCGACTCGACGCTCGAGTGGATCGCCGCCCGCTACGGCGCCAAGCCGCTCGTCGTCGAGGCGAACACCCTGGCATTCCGGGCTGGTTACAACTTTGGCGAGACCGCCGAGCTGTTCGACTCCGCCTACGAGGTTCCCCCCTCCGAGCTCGGCCCGGGCCTGTACACGAACATCTCGGGCAACACCGCGCTCGCCTGGGGCCTGCTCGCCGCGGCGCAACTCAGCGGGCTCCGGCTCTTCCTCGGCGCCTATCCGATCACGCCGGCCTCGGAGCTTCTCCACGAGCTCGCCAAGCAGAAGCACTTCGGGACTGTCACCTTCCAGGCCGAGGACGAGATCGCCGGGGCCGGCGCGGCACTGGGCGCGTCCTTCGGCGGCTCGCTCGGCGTGACGACGACGAGCGGGCCGGGGATCGACCTCATGGCAGAGACGATCGGTCTCGCCGTCTCGCTCGAGCTGCCGCTCGTCATCGTCGACGTGCAACGCGGCGGTCCCTCGACGGGATTGCCGACGAAGACCGAGCAGTCCGACCTGTTGCTCGCGATGCACGGTCGCCACGGGGAGGCGCCGGTGCCGATCGTCGCGGCGCGGACCCCCGGGCACTGCTTCGCGGCGGCGATCGAGGCGGCGCGGATCGCCCTCAAGTACCGCACGCCGGTGTTCCTCCTTTCGGACGGGTACCTCGCCAACGGCTCCGAACCCTGGCGGGTGCCGGACCTCGCGGACCTGCCCGCGATCGACGTCGGGTTCGCCACGACCCCGAACCACGTCGACGCCGACGGTCAGCCGTCGTTCTGGCCCTACGCCCGGGACCCGGCGACCCTCGCCCGTGACTGGGCCGTGCCGGGAACGGCGGGCCTCGAGCACCGCGTCGGCGGCATCGAGAAGGCCGACGGCTCCGGCAACGTCTCCTACGACCCCGACAACCACGAGCGGATGGTGCAGCTGCGCGCCGCCAAGGTCGCCGGCATCGCGGCGGACATCCCGCCCGTCGAACTCGACGACCCCGACGGGGCGGAGCTCTTGGTGCTCGGTTGGGGGTCGACCTACGGGGCGGCCGCGGCGGCCGTGAAACGGGTCCGGGCGCGGGGGCTACGAGTCGCCCAGGCCCACCTCGTCCACATCAACCCGTTCCCGGCGAACCTCGGCGAGGTGCTTGGCCGCTTCCGGCGGGTCCTCATCCCGGAGAACAACCTCGGCCAGCTCGCGGGGCTCGTCCGGGCGCGTTACCTCGTCGACGCCACGGCGCTGTCCGCGATGCGCGGCACGCCCTTCCGGATCGCCGAGATCGAACGGGCGACCGTCGAGCACCTGGAGGCGATGTGAGGGCGGTGGAGCGGGCGAGGACCGCGACGACGATCTCGGCAGCCGGGACGACCCGCAAGGACTGGACGAGCGACCAGGAGGTCCGGTGGTGCCCGGGCTGCGGCGACTACTCGATCCTCGCCGCGCTGCAGTTCCTCCTGCCCGAGCTCGGTGCGCGGCGCGAGAACACCGTCTTTGTCTCCGGGATCGGCTGCGCGGCGCGTTTTCCGTACTACATGAACACCTACGGCATGCACTCCATCCACGGCCGGGCGCCGGCGATCGCGACGGGACTGGCGCTCAGCCGACCGGACCTCGACGTCTGGGTGATCTCGGGCGACGGTGACGCCCTCTCGATCGGCGGCAACCACCTCATCCACGCCCTGCGGCGCAACGTGAACTTCACGATCCTCATGTTCAACAACGAGATCTACGGGCTGACGAAGGGCCAGTTCTCGCCGACCTCGGAAGTCGGCAAGGTGACGAAGTCGTCGCCGTTCGGGTCGCTCGACACGCCGTTCAACCCGCTCTCCGTCGCCCTCGGGGCCGAGGCGTCGTTCGTCGCGAGGACCCACGACCTCGACCGCCCGCACATGATGGAGATCTTCCGGCGCGCCTACGAGCACGAGGGGTCGGCCTTCGTCGAGATCTACCAGAACTGCAACGTCTTCAACGACGGCGCGTTCGAGAAGGTCAACGCGAAGGACGCCCGCGCCGAGATGCTCATCCCGCTCGAGCACGGCAAGCCGATCCGTTTCGGCGCGGAGCTCGAACACGGCGTCGTACTCCGCCCCGACGGCACCCTCGAGATCGCCGACGTCGCCGCGGTCGGCGAGGACGCCCTCCTCGTGCACGACGAGAGGCGGGAAAACCCGGGTCTCGCCTTCCTGCTCGCCCGCCTCGCCCGCGGGCCTTACGAGCCGACGCCGATCGGGGTCTTCCGGGCCGTCGACCGGCCGCACTACGGCGCCCTCCTCGACGCCCAGATCGCCGAGGTGGCGAGGCGCAAAGGACCCGGGGATCTCGCGGCCCTCCTGCGATCCGGGACGACCTGGACCGTCGGCTGAAGGGCGCGAGACGTCTCAGCGGTCGAGCGGGCGGAAGACGAAGCCGGTGCGGGGTTTCGGGAAGAAGTACGTCGATTTCGGCGGCATCCGGACGCCGGCACGCACCGCTCCGGCGAGCTGGGCGGCCGTCGGCGGCCGGACGAGCACGGCGGCCTGGGCGCGACCGGCGCGCACGGCGGCCCGGGCGCGGTCGGCGTCGTGCTGATAGGCGATGCCGTGGCGCGGGAGGCGAGCGAGGAACTCGTCGACGAGGCCCGAGTCGGGTTCGGCAGCTCGGACCGGCCCTTCCGTCGTGGACAGGAGCAACCATGTCCCCTCCGCGGTGACGAGCGCCGGCGCGGAGCGAGCCGCCATCGCGTCGCCGAGCGCGACGGCGTCGTCCGCAGCCGGCTCGAGCCGGAAGGCCCGCCCGAACTCTCCGGGCAGATCGAAGCCCTCGGGCAGGCCGGTGACGAGCCGGTGGATGGCGCTTGCGCCGAGCTCGTCCGGCGCGAGCTCGGCGACGAAGGCCATGAGGAAGTCGTGATCGCCGGGTGCGTCGGTCCGGGCGCGGCACTCGGCGCGATAGCGCATCGCCGTCTCGTGGCGGTGGTGACCGTCGGCGATGACGACCGGGGCGGGGGCGATGAGCGCGGCGAGGGCGCGGATCGCGGATTCGTCGGCGATGGGCCACATCTCGTGGGTCGTCTCCTCGTCGTCCGTCGTCTGGACGTGGTCGCTGGCCGTCGCCGTCGCCGCGGCGCAGGCCGCCGTCAGTCCCGGGGCGAGCGACAGTCCCCAGATCGGCGAGGAGTTGACCCGGCAGGCGCGCAGGAGTCGGAGGCGGTCCCGGCCCGGCGCCGCCATCGTCTGTTCGTGGGGCACGACGGCGCCGCCCGAGGGCTCGAGCCCGAGCGCGCCGATGACCCCCGTGGTCGTGCGCGGTCGCCCGGCGTCGTCGCGGAAGCCCATCTTGTAGACATAGAGCGCGGGAGACGGGTCGCGGGCGAGTACCCCTTCGGCCTGCCAGGCCGCAAGCAGCGCCGCGGCGGCCTCGTAGCGGTCGAGGCCCCGGTCCGGGTCCGCGACGGGGAGCTCGACCCGGATCGAGTTGTAGGGGCTGCGGGCGACGAGCCGTGCCCTCTCGTCGGCGTCGACGACGTCGTAGGGCGGCGCGACGACGTCCGCGAGCGGCGCGAGCGCGCTGTTGTAGCGCAGGGCCCGAAAAGGTTGGAAACGCGGCACGCCTCCGGCGTAGCACATCGCGCCGGCGTGCCCTTCTCGGCCCGGCGGCGACGATGAGAAGATGACGGCCGTGCCCGCGCCCCTGTCGATCCTCGTCGACCTCGACGGCGTCGTGTGGCGGGCGGAGGAGCCGGTCGCCGGCGCCGCGACCGCTTTGGCGCGTCTTGTCGACGACGGCCATCGCGTCGCCTACTTCACGAACAACTCCTTCCCGACGGTCGCCGCCAATCTCGGAAAGCTCGCCCAGATGGGCGTGGCGACGACCGCGGATCTCGTCCTCAGCTCGGCGCAAGCCGCGGGGATGCTCGGCGCCCCGGGCGAGAGGGCGCTCGTCGTCGGGGGCCTGGGGATCGTCGAGGCGCTCGAAGCGCGCGGTCTCGTCGCCGTGGTCTGCGAGGGACCGGGCGCGAGCGCCGGGTTCGACTTGGTCGTCGTCGGGATCGACCCGGCCTTCGACTACGGCCGGCTCGCCCGGGCGATGACCGCCGTCGGGGCCGGGGCGCGCCTCGTCGGGACGAACGCCGACGCGACCTGGCCGACCCCGTCGGGGGAGCTGCCCGGGGGCGGCGCGATCCTCGCCGCCGTCGCCGCGGCGAGCGGTACCGACCCGGTCGTGGCGGGCAAGCCGCACGAACCGGCGGCGCAGCTCGTGCGGAGCCGCCTCGGGGCTGTCGACCTCATGATCGGCGATCGGCTCTCGACCGACGGGGCCTTCGCCCGTCGGTTGGGGGCGCGCTTCGGTCTCGTGCTCTCCGGTGTCACGCCGGCCGACCACGGTCCGATCGATCCGCCGCCGGCCCGGGAGGCAGAGGATCTCGCGCATCTCGTCGACGACCTGATCGAAAGGAGGTTCGAGCCGCGCCGTTTCCCGAAGTGACCGACGGTACGCTCGGAGCATGGAATCAGACACGGGCGGTAGGGAGTCACTGAAGGACAGCGTCCGGCGCTGTCTCGAGTCGACGGTCTCGCTCTCGAAGATGAGCCGGCCCGAGCTGGAAAGGATCGTCGGCGATCTGCTGCGGGGCGAAGGCAAGAGCAGGGAACGGGTCGAGGAGCTCCTCGAGGAGCTGCGCGCTCGCTCGAAGCGGGGCGTCGACCGGCTCGCCGAGCTCATCCGCTCCGAGGTCCGCCGGGAGTTCGACTCGGTCTCCTCGCTCCACCGCGACGAGATAGCCGAGTTCTTCGAGCGGCTGATCGCGCTCGTCGGCGAGTACTTCGGTCCGAACCGGGTGCGCCACGCGGGACCTGCGGCGGCGCGCCCCGCGGCCGCGAAGCGCGCCGCCAAGAAAACCGCGGGGAAGGCCGCCCCGGCCAAGAAGGCTGCGCCGCGCCAGGCGGCCGCCAAGAAGGCGGCCGCCAAGAAGACTGCCGCCAAGAAGGCGGCCGTCGAGCAGGCTTGAGCTGGCGACCCGTCGTCGGCCGATAGATCCCGAGACACGACTCCGGGACGGCCCGTTCGGGTTCGACTAGGCGGTGCGCTACCGTGCGCCTGGATGGGGCGTTGTCGTGAGGGGCGTCCTGGGGCGAGGATGACACCATGGAAAACGTTCCGGCGCCGCCCGCTGCCCGCCACGTAGCGTTCGTCGTCCACCCGGACCGGCGGGAGGCGGCGGATCTGGCGGTCCAGGCCCGAAAGTGGTGGGAGGGCCGGGGCTACGCGGTCGTCGACCTCGGCGAGAACGAACAAGAGGACGGGACCGCGGCGGGCCCGTGCGAGTTCGCCGTCAGTCTCGGCGGCGACGGGACGATGCTGCGGACCGTCCAGTTCGCCGTGGGAAGGGGCATCCCGGTCCTCGGCGTGAATCTCGGAAGTCTCGGCTATCTCGCCCAGGTCGAACCCGGGGGCATGGAGACGGCGTTCGGCCGGCTCGTCGCGGGCGACTACGAGATCGAGGAGCGGATGGTCCTCGCGGTCCGGGTCCGGCGACCTGTTGGCCGGGACGTGACGGCGATCGGGCTGAACGAGGCCGGGGTCTTGAAGACGGTGCCGGGGCGCACGATCCGGCTCGACGTCGCCGTCGCCGGCCACCCCTTCCTCAGCTACGTCGTCGACGGGATCGTCGTCGCGACCCCGACCGGCTCGACCGGTTACAACCTGTCGTTGCGCGGACCGATCGTCTCGCCCCGGTTGCGGTTGCTCATCGTCACGCCGATCTCGCCCCACATGCTCTTCGACCGGCCGCTCGTCCTCGACCCCGCCGAGGTCGTGCGGATCGAGCCTCGGGACGGGCCCCCCGCCGTCCTCGTCGTCGACGGCTCGAACGTGGTCCCCGTCGGCCTCGGCGAGACGGTGGATGTCTCCGCCGGCGGCCAGCCGGCGCGCATCGTGCGGTTCGAGCCGGACCGCTTCCACGCCATCCTCGCCGCCAAGTTCGGGCTCGGGACGCGCTGATCGCGGCCGTGCTCGGCGAACTGCGGGTCCGCGAGCTCGGGGTGATCGAGGACGTCGACATCGTCTTTCGCCCCGGCCTGACGGCGATCACCGGGGAGACCGGCGCCGGCAAGACGCTCGTCGTCGAGGCTCTGGAGTTGCTCGTCGGCGGGCGGGGCGACGCCTCGCTGGTGCGCACCGGCGCCGAGGAGACGACGATCGAAGGTCGATTCGTCGCCGACGACGAGGAGATCGTTTTCTCCCGGGTGATCCCGCGCCACGGTCGTTCCCGGGCGGCGATCAACGGGCAAATGGCGCCGCTCGCCGCGCTCGAGGAAGCCGGCCGCGATCTCGTCGACCTCTACGGTCAGCACGCCCACCAGTCCCTCCTGCGGCCGGCGGTCCAACGCCAGGCGCTCGACCAGTTCGCGGGGGCCGAGCTCGGGCCCGTGCGAGAGCTGCGCCAGGCGATCGCGGCCTGCGACGCGGAGCTCGCCTCCCTCGGCGGCGACGAACGGCAACGCCGTCGCGAGTTCGACCTGTTGCGCTTCGAGGCCGACGAGATCGCCGCGGCGGCGATCGTCTCGGCCGACGAGGACGAACGGCTCGGCGGCGAGGAGGAAACCCTGCGGGAGGCGGCGGCCTTGCGCGAAGCCGTGACGCTCGCCCATGCGACCCTCGAGGGCGGCGCCGGGCCGGGGGTGCTCGCCGATCTCGGCGGGGCGCTGGAGGCGTTGGCGCGCCACGACCTTTTGGGCGCCTACGCCTCCCGGTTGCGCGGGCTTCTCGCCGAGCTCGCCGATTTCTCTTCGGACCTGCGCCGGGGGGCCGAGTCCTTCGAGGAGGACCCCCAGCGGCTCGAGGAGGTGCGGGGGCGACGTCAACTCCTGCGCAACCTCGTCCGCAAGCACGGCGACGAGCTCGTCGACGTGCTTGCCGCGGCGGAGCGCATCGCGGCGCGGCTAACCGAGATCGAGGAAACCGACGCCCGGCGGGCCGAGGTCGAGGCGCGACGGGCGGGCGGGCGCGACGAACTCGCCGTCGCCGAGGGCCGCGTCGGCGATGCCCGCCGAGCCGCCGCGCCCCGGCTCGCCCAGACCGTCGAGAAGCACCTCCACAGCCTGGGACTGCGACGGGCGAAACTCGCTGTCGTCGTGCCCGCCGCGGGGATCGGCGACGAGGTCGAGTTCCTCCTCGTCGCCAACCCCGGTGAGGCCGCGCTGCCGCTCGCCAAGGTCGCCTCCGGCGGCGAACTCGCCCGGGCGATGCTCGCGCTGCGACTCGTCCTCACCTCGATGCCGCCGACGCTCGTCTTCGACGAGGTCGACGCCGGGATCGGCGGCGAAGCGGCGCTTTCTGTCGGCGCCGCGCTGGCCGAGCTCGGTGCTGACCACCAGGTGCTCGTCGTCACGCACCTCGCCCAGATCGCGGCGTGCGCCGACCACCACCTCGTCGTGGAGAAAAGAGAGGAGGGCGCGCGCACGATCGCCCGGGTGCGTCCCGTCGCTGGCCACGAACGCGTCGTGGAGCTGTCGCGGATGCTCTCGGGTCACCCGGAGAGCGAGGTCGCCCGGGAACATGCCGCGGAACTGCTGGAAAAAGTGGGGGCGCGCCGGCCGTCGTGAGTGATTCCGCCCGGTCCGCGTCGGAGCGACGCGCGACCTGTAGCGTTGCTGTGGCCAGAAGCGGAGGGTGACGTGGCGAAGTTCGTGTTCGTGACCGGGGGGGTGTCGAGCTCCCTCGGGAAAGGACTCGCCTCCTCCTCGCTCGGTCGGCTGCTCAAGTCCCGCGGTCTGCGGATCACGATGTGCAAGCTCGACCCGTATATCAATTTCGACCCCGGAACGCTGAACCCGTTCGAGCACGGTGAGGTCTACGTCACCGACGACGGGGGCGAAACGGACCTCGATCTCGGGCATTACGAGCGCTTCATCGACGAGAGCCTCTACCGGATCTCGAACTCGACGACGGGGCAAATCTACTCCGCCGTCATCCAAAAGGAGCGCCACGGCGACTATCTAGGCAAGACGGTCCAGGTCATTCCCCACATCACGGACGAGATCAAGGAGCGGATCAAAAGGCTCGCCACGGACGAGATCGACGTCGTCATCACCGAGATCGGCGGGACGGTCGGTGACATCGAGATCGTGCCCTTCTTGGAGGCGATCCGGCAGTTCCGCCACGACGTCGGGCGCGAGAACGTCTGCTACGTTCACCTCACGCTGGTGCCGTTCCTCGCGCCGTCGGGCGAACTGAAGACGAAGCCGACCCAGCACTCCGTCACCGAGCTGCGCGGCCGCGGCGTCCAGCCCGACGTCATCGTCTGCCGCTCGAACCACGAGCTGAACGAGGGCTTAAAGCGCAAGATCTCGCTTCTGTGCGACGTGCCGATCGAGGCGGTCGTCTCGGCGGTCGACGCCAAGTCCATCTACGAGATCCCGTTGCTCCTCCACGAGGAGGGTTTCGACACCGTCGTCTGCGAGAAGCTGCGACTCGACGGCCCGGAGATGACGGTCGACCTGTCGAGCTGGGAGCGGATCGTCGAGCGCGTCGCGTCGGCGACCGAGACGGTGCGGATCGGGATCATCGGCAAGTACGTCGGCCTGCCGGACGCCTACCTCTCGGTCGTCGAATCGCTCCGGCACGGAGGTTTCTTCCACGACGCCAGGGTCGAGATCGAGTGGATCGAAGCCGAGTCGGTCGAGGCGTCGGTTGTCGAGGCGGAGCTCGGGGGGCTCGACGGGATCGTCATCCCCGGCGGGTTCGGCGTGCGCGGGATCGAGGGCAAGATCGCCGCCGCCAAGTACGCCCGCGAGCGCGATCTTCCCTGTCTCGGACTGTGTCTCGGGCTCCAGGTGATGGTGGTCGAATTCGCCCGCTCGGTCCTCGGGCTCGGTGGCGCGAACTCCCGGGAGTTCGACGCCGCGACCCCGTATCCGGTCATCGACCTGATGGATGAGCAGACCGGTGTCACGGACCTCGGCGGGACGATGCGGCTCGGCGCCTACGTCGCCCGCCTCGAAGAGGGCTCCCGGGTCGCCGCGATGTACGGCGAGACGACGGTGAGCGAGCGGCACCGGCACCGCTACGAGGTGAACAACCGCTTCCGCCAGCGCCTCGAGGACGGCGGCCTGCGCTGCTCGGGCACGTCGCCCGACGGCCGCCTGGTCGAGTTCATCGAGCTCCCTGGGCATCCTTTCTTCGTCGGGACCCAGGCGCACCCGGAGTTCAAGAGCCGCCCGGACCGGCCGCACCCTCTGTTTAGGGAGTTCATCGGGGCTTCCGTCCAACGGGCCCGGGCGCGCAACCCGCACCTGTTCGAGGTCGATCTCGATGCCGCCTCCTGAGGGGGCCTTCCAGGAGCTCGGCGAGCGCGAGCTCGTCGCGACCTCGTATCTCCGCTTCGTCCGGGGGCGGTTCGTCGACCCCGGGGGGCGGCCCTTCGAGCGGGAGATCGTGCGCCATCCGGGGGCGGTCTGCGTCGTGCCCGTCGAGGCCGACGGGACCGTCATCATGCTCCGCCAGTTTCGGGCCCCGGTTGGTGGCGTGATCCTCGAGATCCCCGCCGGCAAGCTCGACGTAGCTGGCGAGGCCCGTGAGGCGTGCGCCCGACGCGAGCTCGCCGAGGAGGTGGGACGGGCCGCCGGTCGGCTCCGCGAGCTCGGTTCGTTCTACAACTCGCCGGGGTTCAACGACGAGTGGACGACGTGCTATCTCGCCGAGGAGCTCTCCCGCGTCGAAGCCGCGGCCCAGGGGATCGAGGAGCAGTTCATGACCCTCGAGTACGTGCCGATCTCCCGGGTCTGGGGGCTCGTCGAGTCCGGCGAGCTCGTCGACGCCAAGTCGATCATCGCCTGCGCGCTCGCGGCGCGCGCCCTTCGCCGACGCGGCGCCGGTTAGGCGGGGGACCGCCTGATCCGCGGTGGCGCGCGACGACGCGCTGAGCGCCGATGCCGAGGAGTATCTGTCGTACCTCGCGGTCGAACGGGGCCGCGCCCCGAACTCGATCATCTCGTACCGGCGAGACCTCGCCGCCTACGAGCGCCACCTCGCCGGGCGGAAGATCGCGCTGCGGGACGTCGCGCCGGCGACGATCGAGGAGTACCTCGCCGCGCTGGCGACGTCCGGCCTCGCCGCGTCGTCGCGGGCCCGGGCGCTCGCCGCGATCCGCGGCCTCCACGCCTTCTGCCTCGACGAGCGCGGCGCGGCGAGCGATCCGAGCTGCGAGGTCGAGGGCCCCCGAGTGCCCGAGGGCGTCCCGAAGGCGCTGAGCGAGGCCGAAGTCACCCGTCTCCTCGGCTCGGTCGTCGGCGACGATCCCCGGGCGAGACGCGACCGGGCCATCCTCGAGCTCCTCTACGCGACCGGGATCCGGATCTCTGAGCTCGCCGGGTTGGCGCTTGCCGACCTCGACCGAGGGCGCGGCGTCGTGCGGGTTCTCGGCAAGGGCTCGAAGGAGCGCCTCGTGCCGGTCGGTCGCTACGCCCTGGCGGCTCTCGCCGCCTGGCTCGGCCCGGCCGGCCGGGCGAGCCTCGTCGGCGACCGGACCCTCGCCCGCGCCGACGCGGAGGCGCTGTTCCTGTCGACGCGGGCTCGGCGGATGAGTCGCCAGGCGGTCTGGACCGTCGTCAACGCCTGCGCCCGCCGCGTCGGGCTCGCCGACCGGGTCACGCCCCACGTCCTGCGCCACTCGTTCGCCACCCACCTTTTGGACCACGGCGCCGACATCCGGGTCGTCCAGGAGCTCCTCGGTCACGCCTCGATCACGACGACCCAGGTGTACACGAAGGTCTCCCAGGAGCACCTCCGCCGGGTGTACCTCGCGGCCCACCCCCGGGCCCGCCGGCGCCGGGCCGCGCGAGGTGCCGGGGGCTGACCGGGAGCGCTTCGCCGCGCCTCGGGCACCTCGGCGCGCGCCGCCGAAGTAGTCTGTTCGCCGTGACCAACGAGGCTTCGGCCGTCGACTACCGCACCCTCCTCGAGGCGGAGCGCGCTTCGCTCGAACGTCAGCTCGCGGAGCTCGGGTTCGGGACCGGGACGAGCACCGGGCTGTCCTACGACTCGAACTTCGCGGACTCGAGCCAGGTGACGGCCGAAAGGGGCGAGACCGAGGCGCTCGTCGCGGAGCTGCGCAGCGCCCTCGGCGAGGTCGAGCACGCGCTCGCCAAGGTCGACGAGGGCACCTACGGCAACTGCGAGAAGTGTGGGCAGCCGATCGCCGCCGCCCGACTCGAGGCCAAGCCGGCGGTCCGCACCTGCATCGCCTGCGCGAACGCCCGACGCTGACGCCCCCGGATGTCGCTGAGCCGTGAGGCGCGTCTCGCGCGCTTCCATCGCAGCGGCCCGTGGGTCGTCGCGATCGTCGCCATCCTCGTCCTCATCGTCGTCGAGGCCGACCGGCACCACGCCCTCCACAGCGAGGAGGCGCTGTTCTTCGTCGTCCTCATCCCGACGATCATCGTCCACGAGGTCAGCCACGGCGTCGTCGCCTACTGGTGCGGCGACGACACCGCGAAGCGCGCCGGGCGGCTCTCGGCGAACCCGATCCGCCACATCGACCCGATTGGGACGGTGCTCTTGCCGCTCCTCCTCATCGTGACGACGGGCCTGGCGTTCGGCTGGGCGAAGCCCGTCCCGGTGCGCGTCGACCGCCTCCGGCACCCGCGCAACCAGGCCGTCCTCGTCGGGCTCGCCGGACCGGCGACGAACGTCGTCATCGCCCTGGCGGCGGGTTTCGCCTTCCGCGCCGTCGCCGACATCCCCCGGCTCAGCCAGCTCCAGATCACGTCCTGGCCGCTTCTCGACGAGGTCCTTTTCCTCCTCGGGATCGTGAACGTGATCATCGCCGTGTTCAACCTGATCCCGATCCCGCCGCTCGACGGCTCGGCGGTCGTCGAGTGGTTCCTCCCGCGGGAATGGCTCCCCCAGTACTACCGGCTGCGGATGATGTCGATCGTCTTCGTCCTTTTCCTCGTGCTCGTCGCCCCGGGCGTCCTCGACAGCCTGTTCAACTTCGGCACGGAGTGGTGGGGGCGCATCGTCGGCATCGGGCCGGTCGTCATCGCCTAGGGCGGCTCGCCGCGCCGCTTAGGGCGTGACGAGGCCGATGGCCCGCTGGGCCCGCGCCAGCGTGACCGCGGCGATGGCGCGGGCCCGCTCGGCGCCTTTTCTGAGGACTTCCCCGATCGCGGCGGGATCGCCGACGATCTCGACGTAACGCTCCCGCGCCGGGCGGAGGAGCTCGACGACGGCCCCGGCGACGTCGGCCTTCAGCGCCCCGTAGCTGTCGTAGCGGGCGGCGAGCCGCTCGGGGGACTCGTCCGTCGCCACGGCGAGGAGTTCGAGGAGGTTCGAGACCCCGGGTTTACGGTCGCGGTCGTAGCGCACCTCGGTCTCGGCGTCGGTGACCGCCCGGCGGATCTTTCTTTCGATCTCCTCGGGGGCATCGTCGATCGAGATCGTGCCCGCCGGCGAGGCGGTGCTCTTCGCCATCTTCTTTCTCGGGTGCTGGAGGTCCATGACCCGGGCGCCGACCCGGGGCAGTTCGATCTCCGGCACGACGAAGGTCTCGCCGTAGGCGGCGTTGAAGCGCAGCGCGAGGTCGCGGGTGAGCTCGATGTGCTGGCGCTGGTCCTCGCCGACGGGGACCCGGTCGGTGTCGTAGAGGAGGATGTCGGCGGCCATGAGGGTCGGGTAGGTGTACAGCCCGGCGCGCACCGCCGCCTGGCCGCGGGACTTCTCCTTGAACTGCGTCATCCGCCGCAGCTCGCCGTCGTAGGCGGTGCACTCGAGGAGCCAAGACAGCTGGGCGTGCTCGGCGACGTGGCTCTGCAAGAAGATCGTGCAGAGCGCCGGGTCGAGCCCGACCGCTAGGAGCCCCGCCGCCGTCTCGAGCGTGCGGGTGCGCAAGAGCTCGGGCGTCGTCTCGACGGTGAGGGCGTGGAGGTCGACGACGCAGAAGATCGCCTCGTCGGCCTTCTGGCCCTCGACCCACTGCCGGAAGGCCCCGATGTAGTTGCCGAGGTGGAGAGAGCCCGACGGTTGCACGCCGGAGAAGATCCGTGCCACAGAAAGAACTTAGTGGCCTCGGCCGCGGCGCTGAACCGTTCACCATTGAAGACGGTGGTGACGGTAGCGTGCAGACGTGGCCTATGAAGTCCACCTCGACGTCTTCGACGGGCCCTTCAGCTTGCTGCTCCAGCTGATCTCGGCCGAGAAGGTCGGGATCTACGAGGTCCGCCTCGCCGACATCGTCGACGGCTTCGTCGCGGAGCTCGCCCGCGCCGAGTCGGTCGACCTCGAGGTGTCGACGGAGTTCCTCCTCATCGCCGCGACCCTCGTCGAGCTGAAGTGCCGAAGCCTCCTCCCCGGACAGGACGGGCTCGACCTCGAGGACGAGCTCGCCCTGTTCGAGGCCCGCGACTACCTGCTCGCGCGCCTCGTCGAGTGCAGGACCTTCGCCGCGGCTGCCGCCGTTCTGGCCGCATCCGAGCAGGCCGCGGCGCGCTCGGTCGCGCGCCGGGCCGGGGCCGACGAGCGCTTCGCCGCGGTCGTTCCGGACCTTCTCGCTGGCGTGAGCGCCGAGAGTCTCGCCGCCGTCGCCCGTAGGGCCCTCGCTCCGCGTCCCGTCCCGACGATCGGTGACGCCCACGTGCTCGTCGACGAGGTGAGCGTGGCGGCGACGATCGAGGATCTCGCCGCCACGCTCACGGCGCGGGGCGCGGCGAGCTTCCGCGAACTCACCGCCCGGCTGCCCTCGACGGCGCACGTCGTCGCCTGCTTCTTGGCGATCTTGGAGCTTTACAAGCAAGAGCTCGTGGAGCTCGACCAGCGTTCGACGTTCGGCACGCTGCGGGTGTTGTGGACCGGCCGCGCCGACGCGGTGCCGCAGGTCGGCACGGCACGCCGCGGCGGATCGGGATGGCGCGGGGAGCGGGCGCCGTGAGAGCGTTCCCCGAGGAGTGGCGTCCCGAGGCCGCGGCGATCGAGGCCGTCCTCACCGTGGCGACCGATCCCGTGCCGTCGGGGCTTTTGGCCGAGCTCTTGGAGGTGCCCGTCGAGCGGGCCGACGAGCTGTGCGAGGCGCTGCGGCGCTCGTACGAAGAAGAAGAGCGCGGCTTCGAGCTCGTGCGCGTCGCCGGCGGCTACCGCCTGCAGAGCCACCCGGCCTACCGGGGCTACGTCGAGCGGTTCATCCTCGACGACGCCCCCCACCGCCTGTCGCCCGCGGCCCTGGAGACGCTCGCCATCGTCGCCTACAAACAGCCGGTCTCCCGCGCCCAGGTGGCGGCGATCCGGGGGGTGAACTGCGAGGGCGTCCTGCGGCTGCTCAGCCAGCGCGGCTACGTCGAGCCGATCGGCCGGGACGACGGCCCGGGATTGGCGATCCTTTACGGGACGACGACGCTCTTCCTCGAGCGGCTGGGACTGGACTCGCTCGCCGACCTGCCGCCGCTCGACGGCTTCGTGCCGGACGCCGGGATCGTCGAGGGACTGGAAAAGGCGCTGCGCGCCGAACCGGGGGAGTGACGAGCGGGACCCCCGAGGGCGTCCGCCTGCAGAAGGTGCTCGCCCGGACCGGATTCGGCTCCCGGCGGTCGGCCGAGGCGCTCATCGAGGCGGGGCGGGTGACGGTGAACGAGGAGGTCGCCCGCCTCGGCCGGCGCGTCCTTCCGGAGCGCGACCGGGTCGCCGTCGACGGTGTTCCCGTCGGGATCCTCCCCGGTCTTATCTACTGGCTCGTGAACAAGCCGGCCGGCGTCGTGACGACGGCGCGCGACCCCGAGGGGCGCCCGACGCTTCTCGACCTCGTGCCAGCCGAGCCGCGGGTCTTTCCTGTCGGGCGCCTCGACTACGCCTCGGAGGGCCTCATCATCTGCACGAACGACGGCGAACTCGCCCAACTCCTTGCCCACCCGAGCCACGGCATCGACAAGGAGTACCTCGCGGAGGTGGAGGGCGATCCCTCGCCGGCCGCGCTCCGGGCCCTGCGCTCGGGCGTCGAGATCGAAGCCGGCGTCGTGACCGCCCCGGCGAGTGTCGCCCGCCCTGCGCCCGGGGTCCTGCGGATCGTCGTCCACGAGGGCCGCTATCGCCAGGTGCGCCGGATGTGCGAGGCCGTCGGCCATCCGGTGCGCCGTCTCGTGCGGACCCGGCTCGGGCCGCTCAGCGACGCTCGCCTCGGCCCCGGGGAGTGCCGCGAGTTGACGACGGAGGAAGTGCGCGCCCTGCGTCGGGCGGCCGAGCGAGCGGGGAAGGGAGCCGGGAGCGACACCAACTAGGCTGGCGGGGCGATGGGGGCCGTTCTGCGCGCGGTTCGGGGCGCGACGACGCTCGACGCGGACAGCGAGATCGAGGTGCAGCGGCGCGTCGGCGCGCTCCTGACGGCGATCCTGGCGCGCAACTCCCTCGGGCCCGGAGACCTCGTGAGCGTGGTCTTCACCGTCACGGAGGACGTGACCTCGATCTACCCCGCCAGCGCGGCCCGTGCCCTGCCGGGTCTCTCCGACGTGCCGATGCTCGACTGCCGGGAGATGGCCGTCGCCGGCGCCGTGCCCCGCTGCATCCGGGTCCTCGTCCACTGCTTCACGGAGCGCGACCGGGCGGAGATCCAGCACGTCTACCTCGAGGGCGCGGAGTCGCTCCGCCCCGACCTTTCCGGCTAGCAGCCCCGATGAGCGGCACGGCTCCGGAGACGGCGACGTTCTCGGAATCCGGTCCGTTGCGCGGGGTGATCCGGGTTCCGGGGGACAAGTCGATCGCGCACCGCGCCCTCATCTGCGCGGCGCTGGCGTCGGGGACGTCGTGGGTGCACGGCCTGCCCCGGGGCGACGACGTGGCGCGCACCCGCGGCGCGCTCGGCGCGCTCGGCGTCTACTTCGACGGAGAGACGGTCGTCGGGGGGCGGGAAAGGCTCCGGGAGCCCGACCGTCCGATCGACCTCGGCAACTCGGCGAGCGCGGTCCGCCTCCTCGCCGGGGTCTGCGCAACCCTGCCGTTCCACTGCGTCCTCGACGGCGACGCCTCGGTCCGACGCCGCCCGATGGACCGCGTCGTCGAGCCGTTGCGGGCGATGGGAGCGGGGATCACGGGGGCGGGAGGCGACAAGCTCGCGCCGCTCGACGTGCGCGGCGGCGCCCTCGTGGGCATCGACTACACGTCGCCGGTGGCCTCTTCCCAGGTGAAAGGGGCGGTGCTCTTCGCCGGTCTCGACGCCGAGGGGGAGACCGTGCTGCGCGAGGCCGTCCCGACCCGGCGGCACACCGAGGAGTTGTTCGCGCGCTGCGGGGCGGCGATGGACGTCGAGGACGGCGCCGCCGGGTACGCGGTCCGCGTCCGGCGGAGCGCGCTCGTGCCCTTCGAGGTCGAGATCCCCGGCGATCCCTCCCAGGCGGCGTTCCTCGCCGTGGCGGCGAGCCTCGTCGCCGGCAGCGAGGTCCGGATCGAGCACGTCTACTGCGGCCCAGGGCGCCTCGGCTTCGTCGACGTGCTGCGCCGGATGGGGGCGGCGATCGAGGTCGTGCCCCGCGACGCGATGACGGGGGACCTTCTCGTGCGCCACGCGCCGCTCGACGCCACGACGATCAGCGGTGCCGAGATCCCCGCTCTCATCGACGAGCTCCCCGTCCTCGCCGTCGCCGCCGCCTACGCCGACGGGGTGACGACGATCACCGACGCCGCCGAGCTGCGGGTGAAAGAGAGCGACCGGATCGCGACGATGGCGGCCGAGCTCGCCGTCCTCGGCGCCGAGGTCCAGGAGCTCCCCGACGGCCTCGTGATCCGCGGCGGCGGCTTCGCGCCGCGCGGCACGGTGAGCTCCCACGGCGACCACCGGGTGGCGATGGCGCTCGCCGTGGCGGGGCTCGGTCCCTCCGGTGCGGTGGAGATCCGGGACTTCGCGGCGACGGCGGTGACATGGCCCGGATTCCTCGAGGACCTGCGGAGCCTGGCGTGACCGTCGTCGCGATCGACGGGCCGGGCGGCGCGGGCAAGTCCTCGGTTGCCGCGGCGCTCGCGACACGGCTCGGTTGCGATCGCCTCGACACCGGGGCGATGTACCGGGCGGTCACGCTCGTCGCGCTGCGCCGGGGGATCGCGGTCTCCGACGGCGAGCGCCTGGGCGGGCTCGCCCGTGATCTCGACCTCGAGGTCGGCGGGCGCGTCGTCGTCGACGGCGAGGACGTGAGCGAGGCGATCCGCGCCCCCGAGATCGACGGCGCCGTGAGCGCCGTCTCGGCCCACGAGGCGGTGCGCGCCGCGCTCGTCGCCCGCCAGCGCGCCTGGGTGGCCGGGCACGGCTCTAGCGTCGTCGAGGGACGCGACATCGGCACCGTCGTTGCGCCGGACGCCGCGGTCAAGGTCTTTCTCACGGCGACCCCCGAGGAGCGAGCCCGACGGCGGGCCGCCGACCAGGCGAGCGACCCGGGGGCCGGGGACCTCGCGGCGGTGGCCGCGGCGATCGGGGCGCGCGACCGGTCGGACTCGACGCGGGAGGTGTCGCCGCTCCAGCCGGCGGAAGGCGCCGTCGTCATCGACTCGACGGGGCGGTCGATCGAGTCGATCGTCGACCAGATCGCCGGGCTCGCCGCGGTGAAACGCCGGCGGGACCCCTACGTCCGGATGCACCCGGTCCGGCCGATCTCCTGGCAGGTGCGCTGGTTCTACGCCGTCTGTCGCGGGATTCTCGTCGGCGCCGGCCGGCTCTTCCTGCGCGGTCCCGTCCTCGGCTCTGAGCGGCTCCCCGCCTCCGGGGCGTTCATCATCGCGCCCTTGCACCGCTCCGACATCGACTTTTTGCTCGCGGCCCGGATCACCCGGCGGCGGCTGCGCTTCATCGCCAAGGCGGGGATCTTCGTCAACCGCCCGTTCAACTGGTTGATCGAGACCCTCGGCGCTTTCCCGGTCACCCGGCAGGCGACCGACCGGGAGGCGTTCAACCGGGCCCTCGAGGTCCTCGTCGCCGGCGAGCCGCTCGTCGTCTTCCCCGAGGGGACGCGCTACGCCGGACCGACGATCGGCCCGACGCTCGAGGGCGCGGCGTACCTCGCGCTGCGCGCCGGCGTGCCGCTCGTCCCCGTCGGTCTCGCCGGGACCGACCGGGTCCTGCCGCGGGGCAAACGCCTGCCCCGGCCGAGTCGCGTCGCCTGCATCGTCGGCGAGCCGCTCCTCGCCGGGGTCGGCCAGGGCGCGACGGAGGGCCGCAGCCGCGTGTCGCGCGCCGCGGTCCACGCCCTCCACGAGGAGATGCGGGCGGCGATCCAGGAGCTGAGCGACGAGGCGGCGGCGATCATCGGGCGGCGCTAGCGTCTCGGCCCGACCCGGCGGGCATTTCCCCGGGTCCCTCGAGCGAAAGGGGTCGCCGTGCGGGTCGTCATCACGGGAGGTTCCGGGTTCATCGGGCGTCACGTCGTCGCGGCTCTGCGCGCCCGCGGCGACGAGGTCGTCGTCGCCGACCTGCGGCCCTTTCCGTCACCGGAGGTCCGCTGTGTCGTCGGCGACCTGCGCGACCCCGCCGTGGTCGAGCACGCCGTCGCCCCCGGGACGGAAGCCGTCGTCCACCTCGCGGCGATCACGTCGGTGCTCGCCTCGACCCGGGACCCCCATGCCGTCTTCCAGACGAACGTCGACGCCACCGAGCTGGCGCTGGAGCGCTGTCGCGGTCTCGGCCTCGGGCGGTTCGTCTTCGCCTCGACGAACGCCGTCGCCGGCAACGTCGGCGCCGGCCCGATCGACGAGGCGACGCTCCCGCGCCCCCTCACGCCCTACGGGGCGACGAAGGCGGCGGCGGAGATGCTCTTGTCGGCCTACGCCGAAAGCTACGGGTTCACGACCGCCGTCTTGCGGTTCACGAACGTCTACGGCGCCGGCATGCAGTCGAAGGACAGCGTCGTCGCCCGTCTGATGCGCTGCGCCCTGTCCGACGGCGTGATCGAGGTCTACGGGGACGGCGAGCAAAGACGCGACTTCGTCTACGTCGCCGACGCCGTCGCGGCGATCGAGATCGGACTGGGGTTAGCGCATCCGGAAACGCTGACGATCGGCGCGGGCCGGTCGGTGTCGATGAACGAGCTCGTCGCGACGGCCGGCGAGGTCTGCGGGGCGGCGATCCGCACCGAACACGTCGCCGAAAAACCAGGCGAGATGCGGGCGGTCGTCATCGACCCGCGGCGGGCCCGCGCCCTCGGCTACGCCCCCGCCTACGACCTGCACCGGGGTCTGGCCGCGACCTGGGAGGACTTCCGGGTCCACGGCGGGGGCGAGACGGGCTAGGCGCGCCCCCGGCGCTCCCGCCACCAGGTGTGGAGCACGACCCGGGTGAACCGGTAGCCGTAGACGAGGTTGCCGCCCTTTTTCGAGTGTCCCGAGGCGCGGGCGAGCATCGTGACCGGGCGCTCGGCGTAGCGCGCCCCACCCAGCAGGGCCCCGATGAGCAGTTCGGACGACTGGTACTGCGGCTCGGCGAGCGTGAGCGTCGCGGGCAGATCCGCCCGCATCGCCCGGATCGGGTTGGCGACGTCGGTCACCTTCGTCCCGGTGAGCGCCGTGATGAGGGCCGAGAAAAAAACGATCCCGAAGTTCCGCACGAGACCGGCGGACTCGCTGCGACCGAGGCGCCGCGACCCGGTGACGAGGTCGGCCTCGTCGTCGAGGACGGGGCGCAGGACGACGGCGAGGTCGGCGGGGTCCGTCTGGCCGTCGGCGTCGGCGGTGACGATATAGCGCGCCCCGTGCCCGGCGGCGACCCGGTAGCCGAGCCGGAGGGCCGCGCCCTGGCCGCGGTTCACCGGCGCGACGACGGCGTAGCGGCCGGACTTGCGCACGATCTCGGCGGTGCCGTCCTCCTCGCCGTCGACGACGACGAGGAACGAGACGGGCTCGCCGCAGAGCGTCTCGGGCAGGGCGTCGACGACGCGGCCGATGTTGTCCCGCTCGTGGTAGGCGGCGGCGACAACGACGACGGGCGCGAATACGGGATCGCCGTGGGCACCGTGGAACTCGCTCAGCGCGGCGGAGTCGACGAGCTCGTCGAACGCCTGGCGGCGGCGCAACTCCCGGACGTTCATCGGCGGCCCGCCCGGCCCGGAGCCGGTGTCGCCGGTTGGCGCGACAACATCACCGGCTCAGCCGGCGGCCGGGGCGCGCCCGGCGAGCATGACAGCGGCGGGCACCTCGCGGTCCTCGGCCGACGGGGGCTGGCCAGCCGGGGGGCGGCCGAGGGCGACGGAGGCGGCCGCCCACACCGCCCGGAGCAGGTCCCGCAGCTCCGGCGGGGGAGGGAAGTACTCCTCCTCCTCGACGACGGCGACGACCTCGACGCCGTCGCGGGGGGCGAGTCGGCCGAGCACCTCTTCGACGAGCCACTGCGGTGCCGAGGCCCCGGCCGTGACGCCGACCGTGCCCGCCAGGTCGGCGGGGAGCTCGTCGGCCGAGTTCACCCGCAGGACGCGCCGACAGCCCGTCGCCGCCGCGACATGGGTCAATGAGACGGTGTTCGAGGAGTTCGCCGAGCCGAGGACGACGACCGAGTCGCAGCGCCCGGCGATCGCCCGCAGCGCCGCCTGGCGGTTCGTCGTCGCGTAGCAAAGGTCGGAGCGCCCCGGCATCCAGAGCTCGGGGAAGCGCGCCTTGGCCCGCGCCGCGATGCCCGACCACTCGTCGTGCGGCAGCGTCGTCTGGGCGAGCAGCGCCATCGGGGTCCCGATCTCGCCGAGGGCGTCGACGTCGGCCTCGGCTTCGACGAGCCGCACGGCGCCCGGCGCGACGGCCATCGTCCCGATGGCCTCCTCGTGGCCGGCGTGGCCGACGTAGACGACGGTGTAGCCCTTCGCGGCCCGGACCTTCAGCTCGTGGTGGACCTTGGTGACGAGGGGGCAGACGGCGTTCACGACCGGTCGGTTGTGGTCCGCCGCGGCCCGCTCCACCTCCGGCGCCGAGCCGTGCGCCGAGAGCATGAGGGGTGCTCCCGGCGGGACCAGGGCGACGTCGTCGACGAAGATGACGCCCTGGCGCGAGAACTCCTCGACGACGAGACGATTGTGGACGATCTCGTGGTAGCAGTAGACGGGCGGCTCGAAGACCCGCACCATCCAGGCGAGCGCCTTGATCGCCATCTCGACCCCGGCGCAAAAACCGCGCGGCTCAGCGAGCAGCACGCGGTCGACGTCCACGGCGCTCAGGCTAGCGAGCCCGCCAGGTACGCTAGGTGAATGGCGTTTCCGCAGGTCGAAGGCGTCGCGCCCGGTTCGCCGGCGGAAGCGGCCGGGATCGAGGTCGGCGACGAGATCCGGGCGATGAACGGGTCGTCGCTCCGCGACGTGATCGAGTACCGTCTCGCGGCCGACGGAGCCACGGTCGGGCTCGAGCTCGGGCGCAACGGCGCGACCTTCGAGGTCGTCGTCGCAAAGCACGCCGGCGAACCGCTCGGCCTCTCGCTCTCGGCGGCGATCTTCGACCGGGTGACGACGTGCGACAACCACTGCGCCTTCTGTTTCATCCGCCAGCTCCCCCGGGGCCTCCGGCGCAGCCTGTACGTGCCCGACGACGACTACCGCCTCTCGTTCCTCTACGGGAACTTCACGACGCTCACGCGTCTTACCGAGCTCGACCTCGAGCGGATCGTCGCCGAACGGCTCTCGCCGCTCTACGTCTCCATCCACGCCACGGACCCGGCGATCCGGGCGGGGCTTCTGCGCAACCGTCGGGGCGCGACGAGCCTGCGCTGGTTGGCGCGGCTCCTCGATCACGGCATCGAGGTCCACGGCCAGGTCGTCGTCTGCCCGGGCGTGAACGACGGCGCCGTGCTCGACGACACGATGGCGGGGATCGCCGAGCGGTTCCCCCGCCTCGCCTCGGTCGGGGTCGTGCCGGTCGGCGTGAGCCGGTTCTCGTCCGAGGCGACGATCCGGGCGCACACGGCCGACGAAGTCGCGGCGGTCCTCGATGTCGTCGAGGCCTGGCAGGAGCGATTCCACGCCGCACTTCGCCGCCGGCTCGTCTTCGCGGCGGACGAGTACTACCTGCTCGCCGGGCGCCCTTTTCCCGAGCCGGCCTGTTACGAGGGCTTCCCCCAGCAGGAGAACGGGATCGGGATGGCGGCGGCCTTTGGGGCGGCATTCGGCGCGGCTGCCGGCCGCCGGCCCGGGGCGACCGGGGGTCTTTCCCGCGCGGTCGACGGCGCCCCGGCCCTCGGTTATCGGGCGCCGCGGGGCGCCGCTCCGCTCAAGCCATCCGGGGGGCAGCTCCGTCCCGCCGGGGCCGGACGGCCGGTGACGATCCTCACCGGCGCCTACGGGCACAAGGTGCTGCGGCCGCTCCTCGATCGGGCGGGCTTTGGTGACGTCGCGACGGTCGCCGTCGCCAACAGCTACTTCGGCGGCAACATCGCCGTGACGGGTCTTCTCACCTTCGCCGACCTCGCCCGTGCCGTCTCGGTCGTGCCGGGCGACCGCCGGGTTCTCGTCCCCGCGGTGTGCCTGTCGAACGGCCGGTTCCTCGACGGCCCGGCCCCCGGGGACCTCCCACGGGCCGTCGAGATCGTGCCGGATGACGGCGCCTCGCTGCGCCGGGCCCTCGCCGGGGAGGGCGCCGGGCGCGCCGCCGTCCCCGCCGGCAGGACGGCGCGATGACCCCGCGGTCGGCCGGATCGCCCGGTGGCTCCGGTCCCGCCGGCCGCCTGCCCGTCGTCGTCGTCGCCGGGAGGTCGAACGTCGGCAAGTCGACGCTCGTCAATCGGATCGTCGGACGGCGGGCCGCGATCGTCGAGGAGCACCCCGGGGTGACCCGGGACCGCCTCGAGCTCGAGGCGTCCTGGGTCGGCAGGAGCTTCGTCGTCATCGACACCGGTGGGGTCGTGACCCGGGGCGACTCGCTCGATCTTCTGGTGAGCGACCAGGCCGAGACGGCCATCGACCAGGCCGACGTCGTGCTCTTCGTCACAGACGCGACGACCGGGGTGACCGTTGAAGACGGCGTCGTCGCCGAGACGCTGCGCCGCAAGGGCCGGGCCGTCATCGTCGTCGCCAACAAGGTCGATTCCGCCGCCCAGGAGCCGACGGCCTGGGAGCTCGCGAGCCTGGGACTCGGGGACCCGGAGCCGGTCTCCGCGCTCCACGGACGGGGCGTCGGTGACCTCCTCGACCGGGTCGTGACGCAGTTCCCCGCTCCCGCGGGCGCGCCGACCGGCGGAGCGGTCCCGGAAGCTGGCGTCCCGGGCGGGGGCGGGAACGACACCGGCGTCGTCGCGTCCGTGACAATCGTCGGACGGCCGAACGTCGGGAAATCGACGCTTTTCAACCGGCTCGTCGGCGCCCCGCGGGCCGTCGTCCACGAGCTGCCGGGCACGACCCGGGACGCGATCGACACGGTCGTCGAGACCGCCGAGGGCCGGATCCGTTTCGTCGACACGGCGGGATTGCGCCGCAAGTCCCGGATCGGCGAGGGCCCGGAGTACTTCTCCCTCGTCCGCTCGCTCGCGGCGATCGACCGGAGCGACGTGGCGATCCTCGTCCTCGACGCGGGCGACGGCGTGACGCACCAGGATCAGAGGCTCGCCGAACGGATCGACGCCGCGGGCAGCCCGATCGTCGTCGCGCTGAACAAATGGGATCTCGTCCCGACCGCCGCGCGCCCCGGTGTCACCGCCGACGTCGCCGAGCGGCTCGCCTACCTCGCCTACGCGCCGGTCCTCCGGCTCTCCGCGCTCACCGGCAGGGGAGTGCACCGCCTCGTGCCGGCGTTGCGGGCCGCGATCGACGCCTACCACCGGCGGATCCCGACCGGGGTCCTCAACGAGGCCCTGCGGGCGATCCAGGCGGCGCAGGCGCCGCCTCGATCACGGATCCTCTACGCGGTGCAGGGCGCGATCAACCCCCCGACGGTGACGCTCTTCGTCAGCCGCCGGCTTCCGCCTGGTTACCTCCGCTACGTCGAGCGGTCCCTGCGGGCGCGCTTCGACCTCGGGCCGACCCCGCTGAAGCTCCGCGTCCGGTTGCGCGGCTCGTAGGTGTCAACGGTCGACCCGCGGCAATCCCCCGACCGTTGAGGGTTCGGCGACCACGGGACGGCGCGTCGATCATCGGACTTGGGCCTTGACGCCGAGAGAACCAGGCCCTGGGCGCTGCCGCGGCGAAGATCCCTGGCAGTTGGCGGCTTTTCTCTAGTACTCGCAAAGAAGAGTCAGGCACCTGTCGGGGGGTAACGGATGGGCGAAGAGGAACCCCTGGGCGAAACGGCACCCGAAGCGCCCCAGCCATTCGAGCTGGCCCATGGTCTCCACGCCCTCCGCGATGACGAGCACATCGAGGGCCCGTCCCATCTCGAGGACCGCCTTGGCGAGGTGTCTCGCCGACTCGTCGTCTTCGAGGCCGCTCACGAAGCTCCGGTCGATCTTCAAGATGTCGATCCCGAATCGCCGGATGCGCCCCAACGAGGAGTAGCCGGTCCCGAAATCGTCGATCGCCATCTTGACCCCGAGCTCGTGCAAGGGGTCGAGCACCTGGTGGACGAGCTCGAGGTTCTCCATGAAGGTGGTCTCGGTGAGTTCCAGGGTGAGGACCCTCGGATCGAGTCCCGAGGAGTCGAGTGCCCGGGTGACCGTCTCAAGAAGTGATCCGGCCCGGACCTGGTGCGGCGAGACGTTGACGGCGATCTCCAGCGGGGCGTTCCCTTGCCAATCTGCGTTCCAGGCGCTCGTCTGGCGACAGGCCTCGTTGAGCACCCATTCGCCGATCGGCACGATGAGCTCCGTTTCCTCGGCGGTCGCGATGAAGTCTTCGGGAAGCACCAAGCCGCGTTGCGGATCGTTCCAACGGATCAGTGCCTCGGTTCCGATGAACTTGCCGAGTGCGAGATTGATGATCGGCTGGTAGTAGAGGACGAACTCGCCGTTTTGCAAAGCGTCGCGCAGGCCGGCTTCGGCCGCTGATCGGGTCTGGGCGCGGGCCCGCAGCGCTTCGTCGAACACGACCGTGCAGTTGCCGCCGTCCTCCTTCGCCTGGCCGACGGCGAGCTCGGCGTCGCGCAACAGACGCTCGGCAGTCTCGTCTTTGCTGCTGAGAGCGATTCCGATGCTCGCAGTGACGAGGAGGGGCTCGTTGTCGAGCACGAAGTGCTTGCCGAGCGATTCCTCTATCTCGTGAGCGAGGTCGATCATCACGAGCGGGTCGGTGAGCGCCCCGCGCACGATCGTGAACTTGTCACTTTCCAGTCGACCGACCGTGTCCGTGCGCTCACTGCAGGCCACGAGACGTTGTGCGAAGTCAACGAGGAGCTTGTCGCCCAGGGCGTGACCGAAGGTCTCGTTCACGCCGTCGAAGCGGTCGATGTCGACGATCGCGATGCCGACGAAGCGGTGGCGGGCCCGGGCCCACTCCACTTCGCGTCCGACCCGGTCGGTGACGAGACTGCGCGTCGGGAGCGACGTCAACGGGTCGTGGAGCTCCTCGAACTCGAGCTGCTCCTCGACGCGTCGAAGTTCCGACTCGTCGAGGAACTGCCCGATGACGGCGACTACCGTTCCCGAGTCGTCGCGCAACGGTGCGCCGAAGATGCGCCCGGGCATGACTCGACCGTCCGAGTGCACGCAGCGCATCGGGACATCGGTGTGCTCTCCCTTGCCGCTCACGATGTCGGCAAAGGCATTGATCAGCGGGTCAAGGTCATCAGGATGGATGAAATCTGTCGCCGAAGATCCGACCAGCTCCTCGTGCGATCGGCCCACGAGACGACAAGTCGCGTCGTTGACCATTTGCAGCCGGGCTTCGAGGTCGCATATCGCCACGGGGATGGGGCCCTGGTCGAAGAGGAGTTGCCGCAGGCGGGCCTCAGCCTCGCGTTCTTCCTCGGCTCGCTTCTTCTCCGTGAGGTCAAGGATCTGGCCGATGATGGCGACGAGCGATCCCGAGTCGTCGTGCAACCCCGAGGTGTACATCTGACAGGGCACGTAATGGCCATCGGCATGACGGAGACGCACC
>Ga0187771_10000173_pt1 | contig 34917 bp, 28 predicted proteins | sample 0116_SJ02_MP15_1_FD_133139 | JGI IMG/M metagenome (GOLD analysis project Ga0187771, IMG submission 133139) | Tropical peat soil microbial communities from peatlands in Department of Meta, Colombia - 0116_SJ02_MP15_10_MG | ecosystem: Environmental > Terrestrial > Soil > Wetlands > Peat | place...
ACTGCAACCCTGTCGCAGACCGCAGCAACCACAGAGAGGTCATGGGTTACAAGAATAATGGAGCTATCAATCTGGTTTCGGAGCTCCTTCAAGAGTTGTAGTATCTGGGCTTGAACCGTAACGTCCAGTCCGGTGGTTATCTCATCTGCAAGTAGGACCTTGGGACGCCTCACCAGGGCCATCGCTATCATGGCCCTCTGTTTCATCCCGCCGGAAAGCTCGAAGGGATAGGTCCCGAAGACCCTCTCGGGCTCGGGCAGCCTGACCAGCTTCAGAATCTTAATTGCGTATATCCTCGCCAGACGCCTGGCTTCCCTGGCGCCCAGTTTTCCTCCATTCCCTAGCGCCTCGAGCCTTTCCCTTTCTCTTTGGAGGGGAGGCGAGAGAGGCTCCTTTGCTGCCATCACCTCTATTTCCTGGAGCCTGCTCGAAATCAGTTCGTTGGCGAATACCTGCGCGTCTCCGACGATCGTCTCCGTGATTTGGGAGCCTATCGAGAGTACGGGATTGATGTACGTCGTGGGGTCCTGGAAGACAGTCGCAACGTCTTGGAGACGCACCTCTCTCATCTTCGTCTTCGGTGTTTTGGTCAGGTCGTTTCCTTCGAGAAGGACTTCGCCCCCCGTAACTTCCGCGTTGGGAGGCAGGAGTCCTGCCACGGAGAGTATCGTCACCGATTTGCCACTTCCCGATTCGCCGACAAGACCAAGTATCTCGCCCCTCTTCAGGGAGAGCTCCACACCGTCCAGGGCCTTCACTTCTCCTGCGTAAGTGTGAAACGTCACCTTCAGGCCCTCTATCCTAAGCAGCTCCTGCTTGGCCGGGGAAGAGGCTTGTTTCTCCATCTCGTTACCTCCGAAGGCGTGGGTCGAAGACATCTCTGATTCCGTCTCCGAGCAGATTGAATCCTAGCGAAATTATCAGAATGGTTAGTCCGGAGAATGTGATGAGCCAGGGGGCTGTGAAGATGTACTTGATTCCGTCATTGGCGAGGTTGCCCAGCTCCGGGATGGCAGGGTTGGGCGCGAACCCGATGAATGTGAGGGCCGAGACTGTCAGAATCACGTTTCCTATGTCCAAGGTTGCTTCAACCAAAACGGGGTAGATCGAGTTAGGTACGATATGGCGGAACAGGATTCTCGTCCTTCCTGCTCCCATTGCTCGCAAGCTCTCAACGTACGGTTTCTCCTTCTCTCCGAGCACCTGAGAGCGGACCAGCCTCACGTAGGTTGGCCACCAGGTTATTGCGACAGCAATGGTCAGTATAGCGAAAGATCTTCCAAGTATCACGAGGAGGACTATCGCGAGAATGATTGCAGGGACAGCGAGGAAGATATCTGTGGCTCTGAGAATTACTTCGTCAATTATCCCGCCCCCATAGGCCGCGATTCCCCCCAGTGCCACACCTACGAGGACCGAAAAGGCCACAACCTCCAGAGCGATCTGAAGGTCGAGAGGGATGGCCAGTATGATCATCTGCAGAACGTCCCTGCCATAGGAATCAGTCCCCAGAGGATAGACGGGCCCCCCGCAGTTGTAGACATTCTGTATCCCCCAGTTAGTGATAGGGTTGTTCCAACACAGCCTAAGGCCAAGATCGGTGTGCTGCCAAGCATTTGGGTTCACAATAAAGCCTGCGAGAAGCGCGATGACAATTGAGGCCACGGAGATGACGAGCCCTGCAATCACCAAGGGGTTTTGCCTCATCAGATGCAATGCGAACTTCGCATCGGCTGCGAATCCCGTTGTCTTCCGAGGTCCTTGCTCGTCGCCTGTCTCGCTCATGCTATCGCCTCAGTACCTTATCCTAGGGTCGAGCTTGGCGTAGAGAATGTCCACAACGAGATTCGTCATTATGATGATGACCGCCGTAACCAAGACATACAGTTCTAGGAAGTTGATGTCGAGGACATTCGCCGCGACCAGGGACGCATTCCCGACCCCTGGCCAGGAGAATACAATTTCTACGACCACCACACCACCAAGGAGAGAGGCCGTTAGCAGGCCCGAAATTGTGATTGCAGGAAGCAGAGCGTTCCTCAAGGCGTGCCTATAGATGACGACCCTTTCCCTCAAACCCTTCGACCTGGCGAGAAGGATGTAGTCCTGAGAGAGTGCGTCCATCATGCTCGAGCGAATGATTCTGGTAAGAGCGCCAATAGAAGTGATCGCCAGGGTGATTGAAGGTAACACCAGCGCCAGGAGAGCATCCCAGGCATACGACACATTGCCGGACAGCAGTCCGTCGACGACGGGCATGCCAGTGAATGCGGCGGCATACCCCGGATTCGGGCTACATAAGAAGCACGTTGTCGCAAGCGTTCCAGCCGTTGGCATGAGCCCCAGGCCGCTCACTCGAATGTACAAGACAAACAGTATCTGCAACATCGCACCAAACCAGAACTGCGGGACCGAATAGCCACCCAGCGAAATAATCCTGGAGACGTGGTCTGGGAGTTTGTTGTTGCGCGTCGCGGAGATTATACCAAGAGGGAAGGCAATCACTATGGTCAGTATCCCTCCGGTTATTGCGAGTTCAGCCGTGAACGGGAATCTGCTGACAAAGACGTTCCAGGTCGTTTCTGTGCCTGAAATCCCGGGCAGTAGGGTGTATCCCCAGTTTCCGGACAGGACATTCCTGAGCCACCCGTAGTATTGTCCCCAGAGCGGTACGACACATCCCGACTGCCCAGTCGAGAAGGCCGCGAACGAAGGACATGACGAAGTAGCGATTCCGAGGCTCTGGGCTAACCCAAGCTTGGCTGAATCTCCCATCCTCGGGGTGATGTACGGCGCAAGGGCCGTTGTTGGCGGCAGGAGGCCTCGCGTGAGATAAAATATGAAGATGCTGAGCACCAATAGGACGAATACCATCAGAATGATGCGCCTTACTGCGTATTCGTACAGGTTCAAACAGACACCCGACTTTTGGGGCGTACCAACATTATGGGCTTATGGCTTTGAAAGAGGTGAATAGCCTTTTGCGATTTCAATACAGTGTTGCGAAATACTCGGGACCGACGCCGCCGGGTCCGGCTGGGTTGATGGAAGGATTGTAGTAGAACCCCTGAACGTTGGAGGTCATGGTGATGAAGTTGGTCGTGTCGAAGGTCCAGAGGTACATCACCTCCTGGTTTGCGATTTCATTCATCTGGCTACTTACGTTGATTAGGCCTGCAATGTCGCCACGTGAGTTTGCTGCAATGGCCTGCGAGAAAAGGGTCGCGAGGCGCGTCACGTTCCAGCCGTCCGGCCCGGTGTAAGACTGTCCCGGTGCCAGCATGGGTCCGAGAAAGTCCAGCACCCATGGGTAATCCATTTCGTACCCAAGGGAGTACATATAGAAATGAGATGGCGTGGAGAAGGCCTCGGCTGTGAGCTCCCCCAGGGGCAACGGAACAATCGAAACGCTCAGCCCCATGTTGTAGGTTGTACTCACGTTATTGATAACACCGGCGATCTGGCCTAAGATGAACTGGTCAACATCGTCCCCGGTAGCGTAGTACAGCGACATAGACTGTGTAACTGGGTTTGAGCACTGGTTGTTCTTGTTTAGGGCGGTGCAGCCGAAGGTGTTGTTGAAGAGGCCCGCGGGGGCCAGGGTGCCGTTTGTGAAGTGGAAGCTGGTGATTGGGTGTTGCATCGCGTCGAGGAGTAGACTCTGGACCTTGTCAGGGTCGAAGCTGTAGATCGGCTTCACACTTGCGTTGAACGAGTTGGGAGGCGGGATGCCTTCAGGCACCACGTTCGATGCTACTGGAGCGAGGTTGTTGTTAACGGTCCTGTCCACGTCGGTCATGTTCACCGAATCGGCGAATGCAAGTCTGAGCCTCTGATCTGCGAAGGGCTGGAAGGAGTAGAAGGAGCCTGTGAACGAGTTTGTGACGTTGGTGTCGAACGGATCGAAGAGTGTGCCGAAGAAAGTGTAGAGGCCGTATATGGACACACCGGGGATGGATGAGACTAGTTTCCCTTGGGTGATCCATGACGCCCTGTCGGCGACATCATACAGGTTAGTGTTGGCAACATCGATGGCCATCGCAGCGCCAGGGGAACTGGCGGCATTCCTGAGGTCGATTTCCCTGGTGGTCTGATCCGGGACAAACTTGAATTCTACAGTTGTAAAGTGCGGGACTAACTTCTGTCCGCCAGAGAACTGGAAGGGTCCTCCCCAGTAACTAGGGTTGGCCTGGAGCACCACATCGCCAGTGGAGGCGGAGAAGCTCTGGATCTCGTAGGGTCCGGTGCCAGCCAGCGACCCCTGGTAGGACCCATCCAGGTAGGTGGTCCCGCATCCACCCGGCGTAATTCCGGTGTTGCACGTGGCAACTTCATCGTCAAAATACTCCTTGAACTGACTCATCGTGCTTCCACTTGGCGATGGGTAGGGAAGGTTGTAGCCCGCGCTAGATGCCTTCCAAAGCGCGAGGTCGTGCTGCATCGTATACTGGGGAGCGATTATGGCGCCCCACAGACCGGCGATAATGTAGCCGAAAGCCGCGCTCGGGTTGATTGTGTGGATGGTTAAGGTCAGTGGTCCCGTCACTTGAACGAAGTTTTGGGCAAGCACGGCGTTCACGTAATCCTGATTGTACGTCTGGGAGCAACAAAGTACGCTGCTGAGGCTCGTGTTCAGGAGCTGCTGGAGGAGCCAAGAAGCCTGAGTTCCATGGCTTACTGGAGTACTGCTATCTTCGAGCAAGACACGATTAAAGGAGAAATAAACCGCGGTTGAGTTCAAGGGCTCCCCGTTGGCGAACGTTATTCCTGACCTAAGAGTGAAGCTATACTCTTTCAGGTCGGGCGACGCCGTATAGCTTTGTGCGAGCCAAGGAATCACGCAGGTGCCGCAGCTACCGTTGAACCAGACCAGGTTCTCATAGACATTCTGCAGGATGTTTAGGTCGTATTCTGAGAATGCAACGCTCGGGTCGAGATATGTCGGAGTTTCTGCGGTTTCATAGGTGAACGTCTGCGATGTGGGGGGACTCGACGATGTTGTGGAAATAATGGAACTTGTACTGACAGAACTTGAGGTCGAGCTCGTGGACGTCGAAGATGTCGTCGGCGTCGAAGTTGCGGTCGATGTCGGAGTCGAAGGTGCCGTCGCGAAGTAGATGGCACCCGCCGCGACCAAGATGATAACTATGACTATCACGGCCGACAGTATTCTGCTGATTCCTTGCCCGAGGGATTCTCGCTGCAAGTAAGGTTTGCGAAAGTCAACTTGGATATTAACGTTCGCTAAATGTGAATCGCCCTCCTATGCCACCACACAATCAGACCTTCGGCTTTTTCGAAGTCTTATATGCGCTGGAGCGTGAAAACTGCCCATGCAATCCTCGCGAATGAAGAAATTCGACCTTCTCGAGGTTCACGGTAGTGCTTTCGATCGGGGCTTCACCTACGGCGAGAGGAATGCCGACAGGCTTCGAAGACACATTCTTTCGCACTATGATTTCTATTCGACCTACTTCGCGAGGTCAAAGGACGAACTGATACGAGATGCGGCCAAGTATGCCAATCCGCTGAAAGATTACTCCCAGAACGTCTGGGACGAGCTGAGAGGAACGGCCGATGGCGCTGGCGTTTCCCTTGACGAAATCATGTTCTTGACCGCATTCAACGAGGTCTTCTATCCAAAGTTCGAGAAGCTTTGTACGGCATTCGCTGTCCGTGGAAGGTCCACAGCGGACGGGCTCACCTATGTGGGCCAGAACAATGACGAGGGAATCGACCCATGGATGAACGGCGATTGCGTCACGCTAACGAGGCACCTGCAGAGCGACGCACCGAACGTCCTGATCTACACCTATGTTGGGGCGCCCGCGATGATGGGGATAAATTCGCGGGGACTTGCTGTGTGCATCAATGCCCTTGCGTGTGAGGGTCCCCAGGTTGGTGTCCCCATCCTGGCAATCGTAAGAGAGGTTCTGAATCAGAAGGACATGGATGGAGCAGTCGGGGAGATCAAGAGGGCCAGGAGGGCCTACTCGCTCAATCTTGTGATCGGCACTCCCGAAACCATAGCAGATGTCGAATCCTATCCTGACAGAATTCTAACGCGGCAGTCAGACAGCGTCCTTTGGCACACAAATCACTGCCTCTACTCAGAGGGGAGAAAGTACGAGAACGAGCAATCGCGGACTAACAGCGAAACAAGGTGCAGCAGGATCGAAGCGCTCCTCGCAAACAATATCGGGAGACTAGATCTCAAGATGCTCGAGGGATTCCTTTCGGACCATGAAAACGGAACGAACTCCATCTGCCTTCACGTGGACCCGAACAAGCCAAAGCCGAAGCAGGAGAGAACGCTTGACAGCATGATCTATGTCCCCGACAAGCGAGAGGCCTGGCTGGCCAACGGGAATCCGTGCGAAGTCGAATTCCAAAGGTACACCGTCTAGATACCTATTCCAGCCTCGTTCACCTGATTCGGAATAGCCTTCTGGAGTGTCCGAGCCCTAGGAGGGGTGCGTCAGAAGTAATCCGGCTTGAAAAACAGCCAGTCGACCGCCGGTGGCACCGCCAAATCCGATTCGCCCAATTTGCGACCCCAGTCCTGATGGAGCCACTTCTTGAAGAGTTCTCTCTCTTCACTATTCGCTTTGTGTTTCTTTGCGATTCTGTACTGCTGGGTGCCCCGCCGCTCCAGTTCTATCCTCACATCCCGCAGGAGCCCAGCGCGATTCACTGTGAAGATCAGTGTCTCACCGGGTTTCGAGTGTTCGATGAGGAACCGAAGATTCTCCTTGTCTGTCCGGATCTTGTTCACTCCTATGACCTCGTCTTCCGGAAACAGGCCCCCATCCATTGCAGGCGAGGAGGCCAGGATCGAATCCAGAATAGGCCTTTCCGATCTCGGCATCAGCTTGATGCCAGCAAACCCGTATTCTCTTGAGCCCGTTTTGGGGACCAACCCGAGCCCTGCATATCCCAAGTGACGGTCAAGAGGAACGTCCGCCTTCCCCCGAACGTGGTCTCTGAAGAATTCCTCCAGCTTCGTACCCACTGCGATCTCACAGGCTCCCCGGAACTCCTCATCTGTGAATCCACCCCCCGACTTGTAGGTGTCTCGATAGACCCTTCGCATGACGTCATCGAGGCTTTTCCGGCTCCCGGTGTTCCTCCTAATCTCCAAGTCGAGAGCCAGGCCGAGAAGGGCGCCAATCGTATAGTAGGATATCTCCATGTTGACGCTGTTCGCCGTCGGCCTGTAGAACTTGATCCAGGCATCATAGCTCGATTCTTCGGCGCTCTGTGAATGTCTCCCTGGCGTAGACCGGTATCTGTTGATCAGATCAGCGATGTTGTCGAGAAACTCGGGCACAGTGTAGATTCCTGCCCGTCTGAGAAGCAGGTGTTCGTAGTATGTAGTGATGCCCTCGGAGACCCACAGCGAGTTCGTGTAGCTCTCTTCGCCGTAGTTGATCCGAACCAACGGCGCAGGCGTCATCCTCTTGACGTTCCACAGGTGGAAGAACTCGTGGCAAAAGAGTCCCAGCATTCTTTTGAATCCCTGATCTGTGGTGAATGCCAGTCTCGGCACGACACAATAGGTCGAATACTTATGTTCAAGCCCGTCGTCCCTTACGTCTCCGTCTACGTCGATGAGGAACACGTACCTGTCATACGGCTGTTCGCCATAGACGTGAGATGCAGCCTTGACGATTCGGGAAAGCCGTTCGACCAGAGCTTTTTGGTCTATTTCTCCTCCCCCGAAGATCGCGACTTCGTGTTCCTTCCCGCCCGCTTCGAACGTGTGAATGCTGGAGTTGCCCACCATGATTGGCGAATCGACCAGCTTGTCATAGTCTGGTGCTACGAACGTTGGTAGATCGCGGGTGAGCCTGTCCAGGCTGGTCGAGATCTTGTTGCAGTAGCCCTTCGGCGACAGAACTAGGGTAACCCTGGCGTGTTCGCGTCCCTTTGGAAGCATGAGCAGATCCGCCAAGTTGAGAACAGCGTGGTCCGCGTCCAGGTAGCTTCGGGAGGAACTCCGTTCAAAGGCGTAGACCTTGTATCCTATCCTCAGCGCAGAGCCCCTCGAATCGACCCGCCAGACGTTCTTCTTCACCTTCGAGTGGTGGAGGGGCCCTTCTCGGTCGAACGCCCCGAAGGAGATCAGATTCTTCGCAAACTCTCCGATTATGTACGCCCCAGGTGCCCAGACGGGCAGAACAAAATCAACGGGCTCGGAGCCAGCTTCGTCCAGAATGATTGCGACATCAAAGTAGTGCCTCTCTGGATTGGCCATCGAAATTCTGTATTCGACGGAGTCGTTGGGCCTAGCGCTTCTCACTTACTCTCCACCTGGTTCCGGATCTGGGGGGAAGAGGTTGCATGCGACAAAATGCAAATCGCCAAGATCAGTGAACCTGGGCACAAGAGGAGGGGTCAGGGATACGCGGACCCCATCAGGCAGACTGCTGACGTCCTTCACTGCCCGTAATGCAGGAAACAGGGGGTTCTCTTTCTCCTTCTCAATCGTCCTTCTTACGGCCTCGATTTCACCACTCTGCATGTCTCTCCCTGCCTCAATCTCGAGCGTCAACTCGTCGACGACCTTCTGGTTCTGGCTTCTGAAGATCTCGGTCAATTCCTGGTGGCGCCCTGACGTTATCAGCTCCGAAAGTGTCGTGGACACCTCGTCGGCCGTCCATCCACAATTGGCCAGCGCACGTGGACATCTTGGATGAAATCGGCAGCCGTTCGGAGGCATTGACAGGTCAGGAATTTCACCCTTGAGGAGTATCTTCTCCCTCTTTGTCCTGGGATCCGGGATCGGTATGGCTGACATCAAGGCAACGGTGTAGGGATGGGATGGGGAATTGAATACCACCTCCGTTTGCCCCTTCTCTACTATCTGTCCCGCGTACATCACATACACATAGTCTGACATCTGTCTGACTACGGCCAGGTGATGCGAAATGAACACGAAGCTCAACCCGAACTGTGCTTTGAGCTTCTGCAGGAGATTCAGGATTTGGGCTTGCACGGAAACGTCAAGGGCTGAGGTTGGTTCGTCAAGGACCACTAGATTGGGCGACATCGCCAAAGCCCTTGCTATGGCCACTCTCTGACGCTGCCCCCCTGACAGTTCGTGGGGCAGTTTCTCGAGGAACTGATTCCCCAATCCGCACTCGTCTAGGAGTTTCGCGACCTTGGTTTCGATATCACTCTTAGGGCGAAAGTGGTAGGCCCTCATCGGCTCTGCTACAATGTCCTTCGCAGCCATGTGGGGATCCAAAGACGAGAAAGGATCCTGGAAGACTATCTGCGTCTTCTCCCTGAAGGCCCTCATCCTCTTCCTGCTGAACCTGTAGATCGAATATTGCTTCTCAATCGCCTTGGCTTCCTTGGAGCTCGGGGGGAGCTTCCTGTACTTCGAAAGTATATCCTCCGGAACAAGGAAAAGGGCAGTCCCGCTGGTCGGCTCGAGCAGTCGGATTATCAATCGGCCCAATGTGGTCTTGCCACAGCCGCTTTCTCCTACTAGGCCGACGACCTGGTTTTCACGGATGGAGAATTCGGCGTCATCCACGGCTCTGATGGACTTGGCTCGTCCAATCAAACTGGTGCCCTTAAGGGGGAAATGCTTGCTGAGGGAAATCGTCTGAAGCAGAATGTGCCCTCCCCGCTGGTCATGGCGGCTGTCACTCTGCATAAAGCCAACACCTGACCATGTGCCCCGGTTTCACTTGGATCTGGGGAGGGACCTGCTTGCATCTCTCAGTGGCAAAAGGACAGCGCGTGTTGAACCTGCAACCGGGAGGGGGATTTGTAAGGCTGGGGACACTACCAGGAATCAAGCCAAGGCTTGGAACCTTCCGGTCAAACGGAGGTATGGCGTTCAGCAACCCTTTCGTGTAGGGATGGCGCGGGTCGGCGAACAGGTCTTCGATTCGTGCAATCTCGACCAGATTGCCAGCGTAAATCACCCCCACCTTGTCGCATGTCTCTGCGACTACGCCTAGGTCGTGCGAAATGAATAGGACCGCTGTGTTCAGGTTTCTCTTTAGCTCCCCCAACAACTGCAGTATCTGGGCCTGGATCGTTACGTCAAGGGCTGATGTAGGTTCATCGGCAATTATCAGCTCTGGATTGGCCGCTATCGCCATTGCAATCATTGCGCGTTGCCTCATTCCTCCGCTCAGTTCGTGCGGGTACTGCTTGAGCACTGCCGAGATGTTCGGCATCCCGACCATGGAAAGCAGCTCAGCCGAGACGCTCAAGGCCTCCTTCTCCAAGAGCCCATAGAACCTCCTCCTTATGAGAGGGAGTTTGTCTATCACGCGGAGGGTGGAAGGGATTTTTCCGAGTGCACTTACCCGTCTTAGGAAGAGAACTGAAGAGCCCGCGACCTCCACTTTCAAATCTTTGATGCGCTGAATCCTCTTGGCATAGCTCAGATCCCGGCGCGAGAGAATAGAGGCTATCTGTTCCTCGAGGCGAGGGAACCCATAGCTCCTAACTAGCTCGCGGACCTTGTCATCCGAGGAGCCCGGGCCCACAAGTGCCGCCGCGATCTCGTCTATCTTGTCCTGTGGAACGTCATGACGTGATAAGATCCTCTCCGCAAGTCTCGGGATGTCGTGGATGAGCAAGACCTCTGATATTTGCCCCCCAACGGACTTGACGGGGTTCAGCGAGATCATGGGTTCCTGGAACACCATCGCGATGTGTTTCCCTCTGATTTTCACCATCTGATTTTCCAGCCTGCGCATTTCCGACGGGTCCCTCTTCAGCACCAGGCGCTTCCCCTTGTGGACCAGCTTGAACTCCTTGGCGACGTTCTGGGTAAGGTTCACGCCTTTGAACCAGATTTCTCCTTTCTCGACGATTCCAGTCTCGGACGTTAATCTCATGACCGCCATTGCAGTTTGGGTCTTCCCGCACCCTGTCTCTCCTACCAGCCCCAGCGTTTCGCCCGGCTTGATGTCAAACGAGACATCATCAACAGCCTGGACGATGCCAGATCGGGTGACGAAACTTATCCGTAGGCCCCTGACGCTGAGCAGGTTCTCGTCCTTCGCCGAGGCGCTAAGTTCTGTTTCTTGGATCAAGCGCATCCCTCAGTCCATCGCCCAGAAGATTCATTCCAACCGCGAATATCAGAATGGCAACTCCAGGAAATATGACCACCCATGGAGCCGATATGGCGTAGGGGAACCCGTTGGAGATCAACGTCCCCAGCTCAGGCAGGAATGGGCCCGAAGAGGCGAAGCCTATGAACGTCAATGCCGCGAAGGTTTGGACCACCGTACCCAGGTCCAGCGAGATCTGAACGAATATCGGCGTCAGCACGTTGGGTATGATGTGCTTTGTCATTATCCCCCAGCCACCTACCCCGCTGGCCTTCGCGGCCTCCACGTATGCGTTTTCCTTCACCGATAACGCCTGGCCTCTAGCGTATCTCGCATAGAGGGGCCACCACACCACAATCAGGGCGAGGCTCAGTTCGTCCAGGCCGCGGCCCAGGACGAATCCGACTGCGATTGCGAACGGCAGGTAAGGGATGCTGAGGAAGATATCGGTGACCCTCATCAGAACCTCGTCAATGGCTCCGGACATGTACGCCGCCACCACCCCAACGAGAATTCCGACAAGCGCTCCGCCCACCACTATCAGGAACGAGTACCACAGGTCAATGCGTATCGCGGCCATTACTGCCTGGTACAGGTCTACGCCTGGGAACGTCGTCCCGAACGGATGCAGCGGCCAGGTAGGCGGCTGTGGGACCGGGTTGGAGAAGTTCGGTATTTCGACGTTTGCGTTCATGACGCCGATTAGCTGCGGGTACACTGCGTCGATGACGGCCACCACCACGTACCCCAGTACTATGATCAGGCCTGCGGCGGAAGAGACATCCTCGAAGAGGAGACGCAGCGTCAGTTTGTATTGGTCTAGGCGAGCCATGAGCCATCTACTCCTAGTATCTTATCCTGGGATCGATGTACCCATAGAGAATGTCAACCACCAAGTTGGAGAAGATGAAAGCAAGGCCGAAGATCACCGTGCCTCCCATAATACCCCCGATGTCGCCGGCGAGCAGTGCCTGGGTGGTCCAGTAGCCAATCCCTGGGAGATTGAAGATCGATTCGATCAGCACGACCCCTCCCAGCAGTCCCGCAATGGTGTACCCCATGAGGGTTAGGACGGGAATCAGCGCGTTTCTCCTCGCGTGCTGGTTCACTACCGCGCTGCTCGGAAGGCCTTTCGCCCTCGCCGTCCTGATGTATTCCTGATTCAAGGTGTCCTGCATGCTTGACCGCATGACCCTGATTACGGACGCGACGATGCTGAAGGTGAGGGTCACGACAGGGAGCACCTCGTGCATGAGGGCGTCGGCAAGAATGTCGAGCCGTCCGTGGATCAGGGAGTCGATGAGAAGAACGTGTGTCGGGAAGGATATTCCTCCCGAATACCAACTCAGGCCGTTCGTCAGACTGATGTTTACCGCTCCGCTCACCGGGAAGAGATTCAGGCATGGACAGATGGCGGGGCTTGCGAATCCAATGATGAGGAGGAGCCCTAGCCAGTATACAGGGAGAGAGTATCCAACAAATGAGAATACTCGGGTCGCGTGGTCAACAAGGCTGTTCTTCTTGACAGCGGACCAGACCCCCAGAGGGACTCCGATGATGACTGTCAGGACCGAAGAGAGGGTTGCTAGCACGACAGTGTTGGGGAGGAAGAGGCTGATGGCCCCCGAAACCGGCCCGGAGTAGATCGGCGTCTGAGTGTACCCCCAGTCGCCGTGAAAGAACGCCGAAAGCCAGTAGAAGTATTGTACGATCACGGGCTGGTCAAGATGAAATTTCTGCGTGAGCTGCTGCTCTTGGACTGCCACGGGGATGGGACTATGGATGTTGATGTATTCGCCCAAGAATCTCTGGTCTCCCCCGACGTGCGTCAGGATGAAAACGATCAGAGTCAGACCTATGATGGTAGGGACGACCAGCAACAGACGCCTGACGACGTAATATCTTAGCGTCAAGCGAAATCTGATTCTACTTGTTCAGGTAGTAATATACTAGATTTCCTGCGGCATTAAGCATGGGGTTCTCTTCGCTGGCGTACCCCGTGAGCCAGGACCTCCAGAACCAGAAAGCCTGCTGAGTGTCCACGTAGACATAGAGCCCCAGGGCGATTGCAAGCCGGTCGCACGCCAGGTATGCCAGCTGGCGTACCGAAGGAGTGGTGCTGGTATCAGCTAAGGTGACGTTCCCCTGCAGCCATTGGTAGACTACAGACTGTGGGTATGACGTGCCGTTAATGTTCACCACATCCCCAGGCGTGTTGGGGGCTAGAGAGCTGAACGACCCCCAGTTGTTTGCGGGCGCATAGTCTCCGTTGTTCGCATACATTCCGAAGACGTAGTCTGATGGGTCGGGGTAGTCTGGAGCCCAATTGTCCCAGTACACGCCCATGGCATTGGCCGGGACCAGGTCAGCGATCTGTTGCTCGATGGGGATCTGAATCGGTTTCGCTGTTATGTTTCCACCGCTAACCTGGGATAGAGCGCTCGCCCACTCCTCTGCCGCAGCCAGATTAAGCGGATCAGCCACGTACACTATTATCGGGACAGTGATCTTGAGGTCGTGCCAGGCCGATATCGAGAAGTTGCCCTTTGCATCCTTGAAGTTCTGTTGCGGAAGCCCACCAAGCAGGCTTGGGTCGGGGGCGTATATCATTCCAGGAGGAATGATTCCCTGGTACCCAAGGCCGAAGTTGGCTCCATACTTCTTGTTGCCGAGAAGGTTGTTCAGGTAATCAGCGTAGGGGAAGGCGTCGACAAACATCAACCTCGTCGGCGAATCTGCGAAGTAGTTATTCGGTTCGTTGAAGCCAGGCCCGAACTGGGATGCTTCGATCGATTTCGAGATGTTCGCATTGAAGGTGTAGTACCACTCTTCGAAGCTGGCGAAATTGTAGATGTTTGCAGTTCCTTGTGCCTGCATCCCCTGTATTGTGGTGAAATCGGAATTCGGCAGGAAGCTTATCGAATCGGCCTGGCCATCCTGGAACATCAGGAGACCTGTGTCTGCGTTCTTGACCCAATCGATGACGACAGTCCTGTTGACTGGCGATATGCCCGGAACTCCTGTGTAGTGTGGATTGGGGACCAGTTCTATCGACTGGCCGGGCAGGTAGTTCTCGATCATGTACGGTCCGGAGCCCACCGGTTGGAACTGCATCTGGGTGCTATAGCTCCCTTCAGTCCCCATCGACATGTAGGAGGTCCAGTTGCCCTCTCCGAATCCTGCCCCCACGGACGCCGCGTATCTCACGTCCACGATGGAGCATCCCAGCGGGTCGCTCAGGATCTGGAACGCCAAGGTCGGAGCCATGGGTCTGTTGAAGTGAATCGTGACTGTGTTTGACTGGGCGCTGTAATTGAAGGCCCTCGCGACGTCCGTCCAGGTGTTGTTGGTGTACACGTTGCCTGTCCCGTTGTTGACTCCTGGAAGTACGTACTGACCAAGTAGCCAGCCGGGTGTGCCCGGACTTCCGCCAGTGAAGGCCATGTCGCGGGTAAGGCTGAACCAGACGGTGTACGCGCTGACGGGGTCACCATTCGAGAAGTACTGGTTCGGCCTGATGCTGAATGTGTATGTCTTGTAATCGCTGCTTATTCCGCTCTGGGCTGTGGGGAGCGAGGTTGCTACTACAGGAATGAAGGAGTCGGTAGGGGACCCTTTGTAGGCGACAAGGGTCTGGAAGATATTCATCATCACTTCGAATCCAATGTTGGCTTCGTCGTCGACCTGAGGGTCAAACGAATAGGGCCCTCCGGGGACGACTTCGACTGCGGTGATGATGTTTGGATTGACCACTCCCGCGGTGACCGAGAGCAACGAGAATTGGCCAGCGACCGAAGAAACGACGAATGTCTGGTACGTCGTAACCGACAGGGAAGCGTTCCCGGGGCCTGTCGTACTAAGCGTGAGCGACAGCGGATAGATCCCTGCCGCCGAGTAGGAGACCGTAGCATTTGACGACGGAAGTCCCGTAGTCTGGTTTGCGGCGAATGTCTTCTGGATCCCATTTGCGAAGTCCCACTTGTAACTTGAGATTGTCCAGTTAGAGTTTGCCGGGGATTCCAGGTATCCGCCGACGAGGTTCGCCGTCTGCCCCACATTGAGCAGAGGGGTGTTGCCGTTGGGAGAAACGAAGTTTATGCTCGGCACGGCGATGTTGGGTGCCTCCGAAGTGGCGACAACGGGCTGAATCTGCAGAGTGAACAGACTCAGGCTGTTCGTTACCACCTCGGTGGTCGACGTTATGGTTCCCTGGTACTTCACGTTCGCCTTGACGTACACCACGTAGTGTCCTCCGGCTGCATACGCGTGGGTGGCGTTCCCTGTGCCCGTCGTGGCGTTCACTCCGTCTCCAAAGTCCCAGGCGGCAGATGTAACCGACGAACCGCTAACACTGGGAATAATTGTGAACGAAATCGGAGAACCTGCAACCCCCACGTTCGTCGAGGCAGCTACCCGTATGCTGATGCTCGGAGCGGGAGACGCCGCAAATATGACAATAATCGCCGCTGCAATGATTATGACCGCGATAACCAGAGCACCAATTCTACGTGATATCGCTCTCCTCTTCAGCCGAGGGCCCGGAAGCCCATCGCTGCTCAACCGACGCCAAAATTTGCTCTTCTGAATATATATCCTTTCGAGAGCCTGCATTCGGCTAATCATGCCAGTGGAGCAGGGTCGGGTGGACTTGAGCCTAGAGTTCTCTTAGGGCCTCTTCGACCTTGGTGACGGCCGCATCCGCATCTTCGGTTGTGTGGCGAGTGCTGACGAAAAGGTGTTCGTTCTGCTGTGGGTGGAAGTACACGCCCTTCTTCATCAGAATCTTGTGCATCCTCATGTACTTGGCCCCGTCGGTCTTCAGGAAGTCGTCGTAGTTGCTGATCTTCTTCAGGTTCGTGAAGTACAGCTGACTGCCTCCAGGCCCGATTCCCTGGACTATGGCAGTTGTCTTCGTCTTATCGACTGCCTTTTCGAGGCCCGCTTGCAGCCTCTCTCCGACCTTCTTCAGATTCTCGTAGGTCCCCGGCCTTTCGAGTTCTGTCAGTGATGCGAGAGCTGCAACCACTGCCAACGGGTTCGCGTTGTAGGTGCCCGCGTGGAATACCTTCCCGGGCACCAGGTTCTCCATGATGTTTCTTCTCCCTGCGATGGCTGAAATTGGGAAACCGGCGCCTAGCGCTTTGGCATAGGTGGTGATGTCCGCCTTTATGCCGAAGTACTCCTGGGCCCCTCCCTTTGCCAGTCTGAAGCCGGTTATCACTTCATCCAGGATGAAGAGAGCATCATTCTTGTCGCACAGCTCTCTTATGAGTTCAAGGAACCCTTCCTCGGGAGGCACGGTCCCGATGTTCATCAGCACCGGTTCGGAGATGATTCCAGCCAGGTCGTCACTGTGCCGCTTCACAACCTTGCGGAGAGAGTCGGCGTCGTTCCACTTTACCAGAAGGGTGTTCTTCAGGCTGTCTTCCGGGATTCCCCACGACGCCGGATTCCTGAACATTGCAGTCGGCGGACCTGCATTGGGCACCGTCCCTCCGCCGAGAAGAACATAGTCGTGCCCCCCGTGGTATGACCCCTCGAACTTGATGATTTTGTTCTTGCCAGTGCACCCCCGCGCAAGCCTGATCGCCGTCTGGGTTACTTCAGCGCCGCTGTTGGAGAACCTGACCATGTCCATTCCCGTCATCCTGCAAACCTTCTCTGCCAGGTCGACCTCTTTGTCATGCAGGACCGCAAACATCGTGCCTTTCTCTAGCTGCTCCCGGACGGCCGCGATCAGCTTCGGATGGGCATGGCCGTGGATGAGAGGACCCATTGCCAGGACGAAGTCAAGATACTCGTTCCCATCTAGGTCCCAGATCTTGCTGCCTTTCCCTCTTTCAAACCCCAGAGGATAGGGGTTGAAGATCGGGTAGCACTGCCCATGCGAGCTTGCCCCTCCCGGCATCACCTTGACCGCTCTGTTGAAGAGGCTGCAAGACTTCCTTGTATCCAGGCCCTCTGCGTATTCGACGTATTCGCCCACCAGCTTCTCAGCCGCCCTAGCCCGAGCCATTTCAGTCAAACAGACCTGCCCGATGAATATTAGCGTTTGAGCACGAGATTCCTTGCTATGCTGCGCTAGGGCGCAATCTGGGTGCTGCCTCATTTACCTTCTTTATCCTCCGTATGGTGGTCTGCGCGCGGTTGGCTTCGGACCAGTGCTCGTGGACGATTCGCCACTCTCCATTGCTTCTCTCGAAGACGAAGGATACCCTTGATCGCCAGCTGTAGACCCTACCTCTCCTTGCATGCCTCTGCAGAAAGAGGAAGGTCGCGATGGCTCCCGTGCCGTTCCCAAACAAATGAACCTTCAGGCTCTCGACCGTGCAGTTCCTCGACAGAGACGACGTCAAGACGTCGGAGTCATGCTGCAGGGACTGCTTCAGGTTCATCAGGGGGAGAGGGTAATCGTCGAAGATGGTGAATTTGTCCCTCGACCTCATTCTTGCTATTTCTTTGATTCTGCCCGAATTGAAATATGCCAGGAATCTGTCCTTAACGAGTGATGCGACGTCTTCCCACGGTGAAGCGTCGTCGCTCGCCCGTCCCATTTGGAATCGCCCGATGAGGTCATGAACACCTAGGCGGAGGCCAACCAGCTCCTTCATGGCCTTGGGGGAGTCGTGAGAAGCCCTGCCAATCAGATTGTCCAGCCTGATGAGTGCCACCTTCATGGTGGTAATGGCGGTGGATCTCAGTCGCGCGGCGTCCCGATACTTCTGACCTCCGCTGGCGCTCGGGTTTCTTTCGAAGTCCGTCATTTCGAAGGCATCATCCACCAATGTCCCTGCCTTCACGAGATTGGCCACCTTCCTGATGTCCCGGACGGTTGTTCCATTGATTATTGCCGTTTTCGCTATCTCTTTCTGCAGCTCAGGAACCTTCACCCTTGAGATCTCCCAGGCATCGCTGGGACCTAGGAGACGTCTCCTTACTTGCTCCCTGACGTCCGCGGGAAGGGAAAGCAGCATTATTCTGTGGGACACGAACTCCTCGCTCTTCCCGATGCGCTGTGCCAGCTCACTAACGCTTCCGTAGCCATATTTCTCGGTGTAGAACCTGAAAGAGGCTGCCTCCTCTAACGGGTCCAGGGTCTGTCTTTGCAGGTTCTCCTCGAGCGATACGGCGTAAGCCTCCTTGTCCGTTAGCTCCTTCACAATGGCGGGAATCTCGTGATACCGGTTCTTCCTGCAGGCCTCGAAGCGCCGATGACCCGCGACGATCTCGAACTTCGTGTCGAGGGGGCGGACGATTATAGGCTCAAGCAGCCCGCTCTTGCTTATGGAGGACGCAAGGGATGAGATGTCCCCCAGATCGGACCGCAGAGGGAACCGCGAAGGTACTATCGATTTCACTGGGATAGCTTCGACGATTTCCGTTGTCTCGAGGACACTCTTCAGCCTCGTCCTCAACAGCGACTTGAAACTGCTCAGAGACTAAAAAACCATACTGTGCCAGCGAGGACGCCTCCACATGGCTTCTTCCCCATGGAGCCGTCAGCCCCTTCATCATCCTCGAGTCGTCTATTGCTTATTACCGAGTCACGGAATTTACCTCTCAAGTTGCGCGTGATAATCGAAAAGGACTACGCGGCCATGAGCCGCAAGGCCGCTGAGATTATTGCCAAAGTGATAAGGTCGAAACCACACGCCGTTCTTGGCTTAGCAACCGGTTCGACGCCGCTGGGAGTGTACCAGGAACTGATTAGGATGCACGAAGCGGAGAAACTCGACTTCTCAGGCGTTCGCACGTTCAACTTGGACGAATACTACAGACTTCGGCCCGACCATCCCGAGAGCTACCACAGTTTCATGTTCAAGAGCCTCTTCGACAAGATTAACGTAAAACCAGAGAACGTGTCGATCCCCGACGGGATGGCGGCAGACATCGGATTGTTCTGCGAGAGCTACGAAAAACGAATCAGGGATGCCGGGGGCATCGATATCCAGTTGCTAGGCATCGGGAGAGACGGCCATATCGGGTTCAATGAGCCAGGATCGTCCCTCGGATCGCGGACGCGTCTGAAAACGCTGACCGAAGAAACCATCAGGGACAACGCGAGGTTCTTCGAAAACGAAGACGAGGTCCCTCACTTTGCTGTCACCATGGGAGTGGGCACGATTCTTGACGCGAAGAAGTTGTTGATGCTGGCGAGTGGTAGCAACAAAGCCAGGGCGGTGAGGGACGCCATAGAGGGGCCCGTGTCCGCCCAAGTCACTGCCAGCGTGCTCCAATTGCACCCAAACGTATTCGTGATATTGGATGAAGAGGCGTCCAGCATGCTGAGCCGCTCAGCCTACTACGTCTACGTAGAAAGAATGGCAGAACGGTTCGAGGCGGAATCAGGGACGTAGACCCGCTTAGTTCTGCTTTTTCCATGCAGTCGACCGTGTCGCACTTAGGTAGGACCCAAGGAACTTGAACGCGGTTCCTGTTATGACCAACACTATGACCTTCCCTTTGATTCGAAGTTTCTTCAACGCCGCTAGGGAAGCGGCTGAGGACGGCTCGCAAAAGACACCGTCAAACCTCAGATCCTCAAGTGCCGAGGCCGCCTGGGAGTCCGTCACGGGAACGACTTGGCCGCCGCTCTCAGCCACTGTTTTCTCAAGTTCCTGTCCGTCAAGCCGGTGATACCCAGCTATACTTGACATCAGTGTGCTCTTCGGTGCAACCGCGGCAATCATTCTCGGTCTGGCGCGCTTGCTTCCCAGCCAAACACCGGCGATGAGCGTCCCGTTGTTGCTCGGGACGAAGATGTAATCGGGAGTCCTCTTCGCCAACTGCTCTACTACCTCCTTCCCTATTCCAGAGTCGCCGATAATCTTGAATCGGTTCCGACCGGGGTTAGAATCGTAGACTCCTTCTTTCTCTGCAAATGCCTCACTTTCCCGATACGCTTCATCGTATCCTCCTGTCACCAGATGGATTCTGGGGGAAAATGCGGAGATGAGCTCAAGCCTTTCATTCTCAATGTTCTTCGAAAGGAAGACATCGACGCTTATCCCCTCGCAGGGGGCCAACGCGGAAAGCGAGATGGCCGCATTTCCGGTGCTCGCGATCACCACGTTGCTCGAATTTCGGGCCAGAGCGTCCTTAATCATGGCTTGGCTTTCCCTGTCCTTGTGGGAGCCAGTTGGGTTACAGCTTTCCAGCTTAGCGAAGACGGAATTGCCCAGATTTCGGCTGATTCTGTCGAGATGAATCAGGGGCGTCTGAGCGGTATACACGTCGAGCGCCTATAGACTGACGCTCTTTAACACTCGAATGAAGGTTCAGTTCAGACTTTCTAGACCTATTCGCTTTCTCTTGCCTTCGCCAGCGTCACCAGGAACGGCAGGTTCGTGATTCCGCATACGCATTCCGGCTGGCGCTCCGAAGGTTGAAACAGCGTTTAGCGCCTTTCACCTAGTCCCTTGAACTCTGGTTCATCCTACGGGGGTTTGCCTCCCTTCCACAAATCCGCATAGCCTGGCCAGGTGGTTGTCTCGTTATAATCGAGCGTTAGCTCTTCGCCCTTGCGTATCTTCCTCTTTGTTGTTATCTCTCTGGTCGCCATGTCATAGGTGCAGTTTGGCCTGTCGGAGTGGTTGAGGAGCCAGCCGGCTGACCCTTTCTCAGCCACGACATAGTTGTCCTTCGAAACCTCGAAGGATCTTCTCAGCAGCAGGCCTGCGGGAATGTTCGAATAGTGTTGGGGGCTCCCAGCAAGCCGCTCTATCACAGTCCCTTTCGGAAGCCATTCTGCCGCAAAAATCCCTCGGCCATGAATCTTCGACTTCTTGATCTCTAGCCCGGGCTTCATCATGTCTCACAGAGGGCTTGTAGAGCGGTCATGTTGCGACATGCCCCCCAGGTGCGCCCCCGATTAAGTGGTCCACCAGGGGTTTCTCCTTCTACCACATCGACGCAGGTAGCCCCAGGCACGACAAGCGGCTCGTGGAACTACGCAAGCATCCTCAGTGAGCTGCCCTTGCCCACACAAGTCCGACGTAGCTGCGGCAGCTGCAACCTCTTACACCGCAATGGGCCCTCAATGGAAGGCGGCCTTGTGTAGACGATTCTTCCGTTCCCCATTCCTGGTGTGCCTCCCTGGGATGATGGCAGGCTTCGCAGATGGCGAGGCTTTCGGTCCGCTGCATGGCGAGTGGACGAAATGTCGAAGGCTCCATAAATCGATTATCGATTCTATGTTCAGTATCGGGTTCCATTTCTGTGGAATCTGACTAGAGGATGACGACAAAGATAGAAACACCAACCTGATTTCTCACCATTTACTCGGCACCTGCTTCTGCACAGGCTCACCTCGGCCCTCTGGGAGGATTTTTCAAGCCCTCAGATATTCAGGACCCGATGCAAGAATCACCGCCTCCTTCGCGCAGGGAGGCTCTCGGCCTTCCAGACAAACCCGTCGTGAAGCTTGCCCTCTCGTTTGCAAAGATTGGAAGAGCCGATCTGAGGGCCTCCAAACTGCTTTATGGCAAGAAGCTCTATTCTCAGTCAATATTCTATCTTCAACAGTCAGTCGAGAAGTCGGTGAAGGCAACTGGTTTGCTGCTTGGGCTTGTCAGACCGAACTCAGAAGATCTGACGCGAGAAGTTGGGCACGCCACCATATTTGGCATACTGATTCGACGCGGCGAACGCATCGCCCAGCTCAGAAGGAACCTAGGAATCCTGGCCGCATCAGAGCACCTGAAGGAGGGGAAAGAACTCCTTCTGAAACTAGGAATACCATGGACGATCCCTGACCCGAAGGAGATGGAAGCGAGACTAATGAGCGAACAAGCTGCCAAGGTCGAAGTCGAGAAGCTGCGAAATCTGAAGCCTCGCGACCTTTGGAGACTTACCTTGGAGTTCGACCCCGAAACGCCTCTTACCGCAGCGCTACTGAAACTACTAGAGGAAGCCGAAGCGCAATGGAGGTATCTCGACAGGTTCCAACGCCTCTTCGAAAGTAAACTCGTTTCGTTGATGAGTGATCCTCAGACAGTCAGATACATCATTAACGTCCACGGAAAGGCATTCCCTGAAATCGCACCCTTGGCGTTCATTACAATGTGGCATGAGAAGGAGACGAGATACCCTCCGGTTGACGCCTTGGATTACTGGTCTCCAGAGCAATATTCCACGAATTCTGGATTGGTTAGACTCTATCCTAGACTTCATAGCCACGCAAAAAGATTGAGCGAGGGAGCCTATGCGGGCGCTCGAGCGGCGCTAGGCATCTAGAGCATCTCGTACGACACTTTGAGCACTGGGAATTGACTAACCGATTTCGACGTCTTCACTCATTCTGAATGAGTCCGTCTTAAATAACGTACGAGTTCCTTTCGACCCATGAAGCTCAAGGGGCTCCTCGTCGTCCTCCTAATCTTAGCAATACTGTTGCCCCTATCGTCCGTCTTCCAAAGCGCGAGCATCCCATACGCCGCATTTGCCGGCACCGGCCAAAACGTCGTCGTTGTGGCCAAGGAGGATTACGTGTTTGCTAGGGTTGTGATAACTGTTCAGCCATTGGCGAGTACCCCGAACGTTCAGGTCACCGGGGGCTCTGTCCTTCCTGCAATCACCTTCCCAAACGGCACTACGCGTCAGGTCCCGGTGGACACCACTTACGTTATCACACTTTCCAACACAGTCGTTTTTCCTTTCTCCCAAACCTCTGCTTCTGGACCCGGCTACCAGGTCTCCCCGGGGACTCCAGTAAGTGTCCAGCTCCTCTCAGGCCAGAACTTTACCCTGGGCATCGATAACTCAATCCCGGGAATCCATGTCTTCCAGTACATTCTGACCGGTGACGCCACAATCACTGTGAACGTGCTCGGGGTTTCACTATGACAGAAGAGGACGTGGTCGAGAAAGTGAGCGGCCTCATGACGGCCCTCGACGATGTGGAGAAGTACAAAGAGCTGGCCAGGGCGATGGTGGACTTCGTAGCAATCTTCGCCATATCTATTATCTTGGCAGTCCTGCTCAACTTCGCTCAGGGCGCGTACGACGTCGCTTTTGCTTCCGCATCGGGGACTGGGTCCACCCTGTTCGGCGGGATGCCCCAGGGAGTAGCAACTCTGCTTGGAACGTTCCTCATTCCTGTGTGCGGCATCTTAATCGGAGCGCTCTGGGTCAATAGAAGGGTTGCCAGGGTGAGGGGCGGGGGATGGAAGGAGACACTTGGCGAGGGCACCCCAGGTGCTGTCAAGCTTCTCACGAACATGAGCTGGGATTCTGTCCTCTCGAATGTCCGGATCTCTAGGATTGCATTTCTTCTTTACGCGCTAATCAAGGTCGCAGGATACACACTAGTCATAGAGATCCTCCTCTCTTTCCTGAGCTTCTTTCTCCCAGTGCCCTTCTTCGCCATCCCAGCGGTCTACCTTTTCTTCCTCTCCCTGGTCATTGTTCTAATCCTTACGAGGAAGAGCCTAACTGGGGCCTTCCAAAGGCTGGAGTCGCTGGATCAGCTATACTGGGATCTTAGGGTGTTCTCGACTGAGTTCAACAGAGCGCAATTCGGCAAGGCCTGACCTGTACGTTCTAGCCCGCATAATCAAGTCCCTGAGAGACAGGGGGCCTACAAACAGGACCACACTTGCAACATCAGCCGGAGTGTCCTATGACCGGTTCGTCCTCTACCTACAGTGGATGATCCAAAAGGACCTGGTTAGTCTGGACGACGACGGGAACGTCCGCTTGACTCCTCAGGGAGCCGAAACCTATGACCAGCTGGTGACTTGGATTATTGACCACGTGGGGCAGCTCAAGCTTTCCCGCTCACGGTTCTCGACGGACTCCCGATGAGGCCTCCAGTTTGAGAAATCTAAGCGAAACAGAATGGCCAACCACCGAACTGCTTTGGGCCTAGGGTGTCAACTTTCCCGCTTTCTTGTCCCTTCCCAGACATCTGTTCCGTACTGTTTCCCCAGCTTCCACGCCCGTATCTCCTTCAGGGGCGGGGACTTGTAGCTCCCGACCTTGCTGTGCGACCAGCCATAGCTGTCCCTGAGGTTCACGAGATACTCCGCGTATTTCAGGGGAACGATGACCGGATCGAGGACTGGTACCCCCAGTTTCCTCTGCAGCGTGTTCCAGAAGCCGAACTCGACCGTGCACCCGAGGATGAGGACCTCGGCACCGTCATCTTCGACCGCCTCCCTCCCTTCTTCGATCTGTGCCCTACTAGTCCTTGACGGGTTCCGTTGGAAGTCGAGGACGCCCATGTTGATCACCCTGAACGACGCGAGTCTGTCCTTCAGGCCGTACTTCACGACGGTGTCCATCATCTGAGGAATCCACTTCCTTCTGCCCACAATCACCGAGAACTTGTAACCCAGGCTGCACGCCAGGAGCATGGCCGACTCGGCTGGCGCGGTGATGATGGTCCGCTCGGATATTTCACGTGCTTCCTGAAGTCCAAGGTCGTAGAAGCATCCAAGGACCACCGCGTCGTATCCACCGTTCTCTGCCTCCTTGACCTTGTGCAACATGTCGGCCAGGACAAGCGACTCATAGTAGTGATACTCGACATGCCAGGGGCCCCTCTGGAGTGACACCAGGTCCACCCTGGTCCCCTTCGCCGCCGATTTCCTCAGTTCCCTGGCGATTGAAGTGTCGTTCTCGGTCATGCCGACGGGATTGATGTAGAGGATCCTCATGGAATATATTCGGGGGCAAATCTGATTTAAGCCTGACAGGACCGCGTGTTGAGGCTCACCTTCAATGCATCGGGTTGGCCTGGGCCCGCCTTAGGATTGCTCAGATAGCTACAGCCCCCGTAGAGAGAATGTCTATGGCCGCAAGCCTCCGACGTAAGCAAAGGTCTTCGTGACTCCTCTTTCTTTGAGCGTGTGATACCTGCAGTAGCCGTCCATCAGCTGGCCGTCCTCGGCCCTGACGACCAGGGGCCTGATCACGCTCCCGAACCTGTCGATGTCCCTTTCCAGGAGTCGCACACGCTCTTCCAGGCGCTTCCTGAAATCGTAGCCAGTCTTCTCGTTCCGGGAGTTCATCGTCTCGTCGCTCAGCTTGATCTCATTCAGCTTCATCATCTTCAACTCCCACTTCCTCTTACGCAGGCTCGCCAGCCACCTCCCTTCCTCGTGGTCCTCCTGCTCAGCAATGTCAGCTTCCCACTCTCTTCTGATGTTGGTGTTGACTAGCTCGGCAATGTCCGAAGGGGCTTCGATGACCCAGTAGGATATGCCCTGAAGCTTGCGGAGTACTTTCGCCCGACGAGACATTCCATGGTGAGAGAAGCATCGGTCGCATAAATAGAAGATTGGACTCCCAGTACGATTTGAAGGAAGAACGAGGTCCAGCTTTCGAGTCTGGCATCGCTCACCCTTGCAGGAGCCCTTCGCCCTTTATATAGTCGAAACCCGTTAATAATCCGTATTCCTCATACAAATCGAGACCCTTGGGCATCAGGCTCTCGAAAACGGTCTCCCTCCTGCTACTCACCCTGCTAGTCACATCAGCCATTACAATCGCAGCCGGCGCCAGTGTCAACACTGCCTCGTCACTCACGGTCTCAGTCTCAAGCCCAGCTTCGGGTACTGTCTTCAACCGGGGCCAGGGTGTAACGATTACCGCTTCCGTAAGTTCGGGCGGGAGCCCCGTTTCAGGGGCCTCCGTGGTCGCGAACAGCCCGGCCGGAGCGACAATCGTTCTCTCTCAAACAAGTACGCCCGGGACTTACTCTGCCCACTACACTGTTCTGGCCACAGATCCTGTCGGAGCTTGGATCATCGTCGTTCAGGCTGTCAAGAATGGTCAGGTCGGCTCGGCTCAGGCCATGGTTCAGGTCTCCGATCTCATCCTGACCACGGTCCTTTCTCCCGCTCAAAACAGCAAGTTCAACATAGGTGAAGGCGTAACGGTCAAGGCCACCGTAACTCTCCTGGACGGCTCTCCTCTGCCTCCGTCGGCTTCGGTGACCTTTAGCACCCCGACGGGTGGTTCTGTTTCGATGAGTGTCGACCCATCCGACTCTTCAGGGAGAACCTGGGTGGGTGCCTATACTGTCTTGGCATCTGACGTGCCAGCCGACGGGGTCATCTGGCACCTGACGTTGACAGCCACTTTTGACGGAAACACGGGCCCTGCAGCTCTGAACATCATCCTGTACAGAACGCTGACGGTTGATGTCACGACCTTCAGCTCATCGACCTTCACTGTTCCGCAGGATGCCTTCGCGAAGGGAGAAACCGTCTACGTAAAGGGTGTGGTCGACCTCCAGGACGGCAGCGTCGTCTCGTCTGGGTCGGTCACTTTCGTGATAAGCGGGGCGAGTGTTGCGGCAACGCCCGTTTCGATGGTCTTTACACCGTCGCTGAGCGCTTGGACGGGGAGCTACACGCTCCTCGCTTCCGACCAGGCCGGCTCCCAGGTAGTCACCGTTTCAGCCACGGACCTTCACGGCAACGCGGGGAGTGGCGTTCACCAGATTACCGTCGGGACGTCCTCGGGGCTCGTCGTATCGATGACTAGTCCCTCGCCCAACTCTGTCTTCAACCGGGGAGAAACTGCCACCATTTCGGCGCTGGTTACCATGGGAGGGGCACCTGTCACTGGAGCCACGGTGACGGCGACTACCCCGGTGGGTGGGACAATCGCACTGACCCCCGGCACAGGAGGGACCTATTCAGCTCAGTACACTGTCTCGAGCACGGACCCGGTTGGTGTGTGGTCCATAACAGTAGCCGCCAACCTAGGAACGCAGAGCGGTTCCGCCCAGGTGACCTCGATGATCTCGGCTTCTCTGAAGCTCTCGGTCATCGCACCTCCTCCGGGGACCCAATTGAACATCGGCCAGAGTGTGACGGTCAAGGCGACGGTAACTTTCCAGGACGGTTCGGCGATACCTGCCAGCGCCTCCATTAGCTTCAGAGGGCCGGCCGCAGAAGCTGTCACGATGTCGGTCAATCCTTCCGACCCCTCACACGTCACATGGGTAGGTGCCTACACAATAACCGCGGCCGACGTTCCCGTCGATGGCACCACGTGGTACCTCACGGTGAGTGCCAGCGTCGGGGGCAACACAGGATCCTCTGGCGCGACGGCGGTGAAGCTGTTCAACTCCCTGAACGTCCAAGTCTCCACCTGGAGTTCTTCCTCCTTCACTACCCCCAAGGACTCGTTTGTGAGAGGAGATACCATCTACGTCGAAGCGCAGGTGCTTTACCATGACGGTACGGTAGTTTCGAGTGGAACGGTCAACTTCGAGATAACGGGCACCAGCATCGCCGGCACCCCCGTTGCCATGGCGTTCAGCTCCTCTCTGCACGCCTGGGTCGGGTCGTACACACTGCTTCAGACGGACAGCACCGGCAGTCAAATCGTCAGCGTAAGCGCCCTCGACCCAAGTGGCAATCGAGGCTCAGGTACGCACACCATAGGCATCGAGGTACCTGTGACGTCTCTTCAGCCCCTCGAAGCGAAAATCACCTTCAACCCGCAGACTCACGATCTAGCGGTAGAAGCAGTCTGCAACACAGGATGCGTGTCCCCGACTACAGTCAGTTTCACAAGCACAGCAAACACAGCCCACCACGATCACGGCGGTGGTGACGACGATAGGGACGACGGCCACGGCGACGGAACCCTACGCACGTACACGTTGTCGGACTCGGCAGGTCACACCCTGGTCCTGGAGATTCTTGTGTTCGCCGAAGGGCAGGGAGTGAAGGCTCAGCTCGTAAGCATCCAGTACGGCAACTCTGCGCCAATCAGCGTTCCTGACAACGAGATTTCCTTCGGGGCTTCTCACGGCGGGGAAGGAAACCACGATTGGAAGGACGGAGGCCACGGGAACCTGCAACAGAGCATAAGCATCAACGACGTAGTTAGTGCCAGGGCTCACTTTGATGCCAAGAATGATGTTACTCATATTCAAATTGAAACGCAAAACAGAAGCGACAACAATGAAGCTGGGCAGAACCTCAAGCTGAACGGCTTCTGGCTGCTTGACCTTGTTACATCAAACGGTTCTCTAAGCGTGGACTACTTCCAGGCCGCTTAGTCGGTACCCTCCCTAGGGTGTCTTCAGCACTCCAACGAGCTGTCAGCCACACTAACCGGATCCTCCCTTTAATCGCATGACGGCTCGACAACCCTGGGCATCCCACCCCTACGCATTTCCGAGCTGTATAACGGGCCTATTTTGTACCAAAAACACGACGGGTCGAAGAGAATTGAACGCGTTACACGCTGAATAAGACGAGAAGCCAGACAGTCAATTTATAGACAACCCTGCCGAATGCAATCCTGTTGTTCTCCCAGGCCGAGATTGACTACCTGAAGGCCCAGAGGCTCGCGAGAATAGCGACAGCTTCGGCAAAGGGAGTACCCGAGGTCTCTCCGGTTGGGTTCGAGTTTGACGGAGAATATTTCTGGATTGGCAGCCACAGCCAGGACATATTCACAAGAACCAGAAGATACAGGAACATCGCTAACGGGAACGACAAAGTGTCCATCGTCGTAGACGACCTGGCGTCAGTGAACCCCTGGAGGCCGAGGGGAATCAAGGTGAGTGGCATCGCCGAAGTGACGGAGCATAACGGGATGTTCGGAGACGGGAAGTACATCCGCGTCACACCGAAAGTTACGGCGAGTTGGGGAATCGAACCGCCGAAAGAAGGACGCTGGACATCTTCCAAGAAATGGAAATGACTCGCTCAGAATTAGACGCGCGCTTCGACATTTGCTAGTTGATTGGAGGGAACGGGGGCGGCTTTAATAATCAAGAAAGCCCAAAAGCCGACCCATGGTTGTCAAGACCGTAGTACACTTCGAGATACCCGCGGCAGACACCGAGAGGCTCTCCCGATTCTACAGCGAGTGTTTCGCTTGGAAGTTCGAGAAGGCGCCCATCCCTGGCATGGAGTACTGGCTCATAACAACGGGTCCGAGGGGGAAGAGCGTGGGGGGCGGCATGTACAAGAAGATGGGCGAGAGTGACAGGCCGCGCAACTTCATCGCCGTCGACAAGATCGACGAGGCGATAGGGAAGTTCAAGGCTGCAGGCGGCAGTGAGATAGTGGGTAAGCAGGAGGTTCCCGGCCAGGGCTGGAGCTTCATCGGGGCAGACCCAGAAGGGAACGTCTTGGCTCTCTGGGAACAGAGGGTGCAACCTCGTCCAGCGAGAAGGCGTCCCGCGAAAGGGAGCAAGAAAGCGCGCCGCCGCAGGCGCTAGATTTCGTCTGCAGCTGGCCGGCCAAGCAACTTTCCGCTCCGCTCTGTCGGCTTCAGGCCTCGGGCCAGGAACACGCGAATCAGTTCCCCGCTGTACCCTGGCGCTGCATAACATTCGAAGAGGGGCTTCAGGCTCCTCGCCCTGTACCCCGTCTCCTCCTCCAGCTCCCTTCCCCGCACACTCCACCGGCGTCTCCCCCAGCTCCATCGTCCCCGTCGGTATCTCCCAGATCTCCTTAGGTCGAAGACAGTAGGGCTCCCTCACCTAGACTCCACTACGTTGAGGCGAAGTCGAAGAGGTTCTTTGTGAGTCCCACAACGGATTTATCGCTACTTGTGTCTAACCGCATCAGAGTTTGTCTCAGGGACAGCGAAGGCTGGCGGCTATAATGTTCACCGACATGGTCGACTTTACGGCCGTGGGGCAGAGAAACGAATCGCTCGCCATGTCCCTGCTCGATGAGCAGAGAGGGTTGGTGAGGCTGATTCTCAACAGACATGGTGGGAGAGAGATCAAGACAATTGGGGACGCATTCCTCGTGGAGTTCGCGAGCGCCCTTGACGCGGTAAAGTGTGCTGTTGAGATTCAGTCAACTCTCAAGGAAGCGAACTCTAATCGCCCGAGTGAACGGACCATAAACCTGAGAATTGGGATCCATCTTGGAGACGTGATACACGACGGCACCGATGTTGGAGGAGATGCGGTCAATGTGGCCTCGCGTATCCAATCTCTCGCGCTGCCTGGAGGGATCTGCGTATCTGCCCAAGTTCAGGCTAGTGTCGTGAACAAGATTGAGCAGAGGTTCGAGTCGCTGGGAATCCCAAGGCTCAAGAATGTAGAAGTGCCTGTCGAAGTGTTTCGAATTCAAGGGTTCGGAGAGCCGGGAACCGACAGGCCTCCTGAGGGCCTGCTCCCCAGGGCCAGGGTCGCCGTCCTCCCCTTCACCAACATGAGCCCTGACCCTAACGACGAATTCTTCGCTGACGGCATGACTGAAGAGCTAATCTCGACCCTATCCAAGATAGGGGGGCTCTCCGTGATTTCGCGGACCTCTGTAATGCACTACAAGGGTAGGGGAACCACGACCGCAGAAATAGCAAAAGAGCTCAACTCGGGGAGCATCCTCGAGGGGAGCGTTCGCAGGGCGGGGAATAAGGTTAGGGTCACAGTACAACTCGTAGACGGAAGCACGGACACCCACATGTGGGTCGCCAACTACGATAGGCAGCTTGAGGATGTTTTTGCGATACAGACAGACATTGCCACCTCGGTTGCAGACTCCCTCAAAGTTCAGCTACTCCCCGAGGTGCTGTCCAAGATTAAGACGAAGGACACGGGCAGCGCGACCGCCCACGACTTGTACCTGAAGGGGGTTAGCTACCTCCGAGAGGGCACGGAAAGGGCTGCGCACCTGGCCCATGAGCAGTTTGAAAAGGCGTTGGTAGAGGATCCATACTACGCCAGGGCTTATGCGGGTCTGGCAGACAGCGTCTTGGAGCTCGGAGACTACCTCTTTTCGCCAATACCTACGGCAATCAAGGAGGCCCAGGGGTGCATCGAGAAAGCGCTCTCGTTAGATCCAGACCTGGCCGAGGCGAGGATGTCATCGGCAACACTCTTGATGTACGACTATAGGTTCTCTGAGGCGAGGGACGAGTTTCTCAGGGCAATTGAGACAAACCCAAGCAATGCGTCAGCCCACCAAAGATATGCCACCTGCCTCCAGACATTTGGACGCACAGAAGAGGCCGTGAAAGAAGTTCTGCGAGCAGAGGAGCTGGATCCGCTCTCTCCTGCTATCCAACTTTCTGTCATTTACAGGTTGAGGGGAATAGGGAGCGATGAGGAAACGGAGAGGAGGATTCGTAGGCTCGAGGAGACCGCTCCACGAAGCCCGTTGATTGAAGAAGCGAAAATGGTCTATGCCTTTGCGAAGAAAGACTGGGATAGCGCGGAGTTCCATTTGAAGAAGATGATGGAAGCAGACCCAGCCGACCCATACCTCGATGCAGACATGGCCTACCTTTGTGCTGTGACAGGCCGTCCTGACGAAGCTCTGAGTTTGGTGGACAAGGTAAAACGTGTGCCCGAAGATGCGAGAATCAAAGGGCAGTTGCTTGGATTTGCTTACCTGGGTCTTGGGAATCTGAATGAGTCGTTCAGTTGGCTCGATTATGCCGTCGAAAAGAAAGAATCCTTCATTTCTTGGGTCAGGTCCTATCCACTGTTCGCCCCGATTAGAGAGGATCCCAGGTTCAATAGCCTGCTCACCGCAGCCGGCTTGGCGCCATAGGCAGGAGAACAGCTGCCTATCATAACGGCAGCAGTTGGTGCTCAGCCCGGAACAATATTCCGCCGGGCTTCGTCCCCAGACGAATGAAACATGCGTCTCTGGTGAACCTAAGCAAGTCTTAAAGTGGTGACCGGAACCATGGGGATATTGCTTCCACTCGCGATTGATTTCTCTCAGGTGAGCTCAGATGCAGCCTTTGTGAGCTCGCTTGCGATTGCCCTCGGCGCTGTCTTCGTCGTTCTCCAGATCAGGGACAATCGGAAGTTGATCATAGCGTCAACGGAGCAGGCGAAGGCGGCGGTCATCCAGGCGAAGCTCTCCACGGACCAGCTCAAGCAGAACAACGACCTGGCTGACATGGAGATGATAATGAGGATCTATGAGTTTGCAAACACCGCCGAAGTCCAGACGTCTTGGCTGAAGGTCAACGACCTGGGGTTGAAATCCTTCGAGGAGTTCCAGAGACTGCCAGAGAAGGAGAAGGTCGCCTTCTACCAGATGGCAGCCCTCTTCGAGTCGATAGGCGTGCTCGTCGACAGGGGCTTCGTGAGCGTTGCGACGATCGATGACATGTTCGTCCCGGAGCGGGCATGGCAGAAGCTCTCGCCGTTCATCGAAGGGATAAACAAGGAAGCCGGAGAGGAGGTGTACGTATTCTTCCGCAAGCTGAATGAGAGGATGAAGGAGCATCGCGAAAAGTCCCAATCCGCGACCGAAGGGGCACGGGCGCCGTCGTGATTTCAGAGTTGTTTGTAGCGAAGCTCCACGAGCCCGGACCCGAATGTCCTAGTTCCCGCAAATCCAAGCTTGCGCCGGTCAAAGCCTTCCAGGAACGCCATTCCCTTCCCTAGGATAATGGGATTGACCCAGAGCCGGTACTCGTCGATCAGCCCATGTCTTATGAACGAACGCGCGAGGTCGATACTGCCGAGGAGGAGCATGTCCTTCCCGTTCTGTCGCTTCATTTCGTCTATGTCCTTGGGGTTGACCTCTCGCACCAGAATGGAATTGGCCCATTCGACCTTGATCAAGCTCCTTGAGAAGACGACCTTCCGGTATGAATTCATCTTTCGAGCCACTTCTTTGTGAGCCTTCGTTGGGGAGGTGGGGACCGTGAACTCTGCTCCCTCAGGGCCTCCCATCGTACCCGTGGGGCTTGACGCGGCAGTCGGCCTGTAGGTGGCAAACATCTCGTAGGTCTTGCGGCCTAGAAGCAGGGTATCGGCGGTGTCGAGAAGTTCGTTGGCATGTTTCTCGAACTCCTCATCTGCAAGGGGCCAATCGAACTCACCATTCGGTCCGGCTGCGAAGCCATCTAGGGAGACCATCTCCTGCAGAACTATTCTTCTCACTTTAGGGTCGTCAATCGCTTCGTCTACCATGTTGTAAAATACTTTCAGGTATTCGTCCGGTGGAGAAGGATTCAGGAGAAGGGAGTTGTGTGAAAATAGTCTGCGGTCGCCGGGTGTCTAAATGTTCGCGTTCAAATCCGTGACAGGCTTGTCAGGCGGAAAGACGCTGAAGGAAGCGTCCTACTTCAGGAGATTCTTTCGGTTCTCCGAGATCAGCATCACAGCCTCGGCGATGCGCCTCTTCCGGGTTTCGGACTTCTTCGCGCCAGCTATCCAGATGAGGTATCTTTTCCTGTGACTGGGGGCAAAATGTTCGAAGTTCGCCCGGGCCTTCTTGTTCTTTCTAAGGGCGTTCTCCAGGTCCCGAGGGATCTTGACCTTCTCCCCTTCTTGGTTGAATCTCTCAAGCAGAGAAATTTCGTCAGTCCGTTTGGCAAAGGCCTCGAGGCCTGACCTGGTCATCCTTCCCTCCTCCCTGAGCCGTTCTATCCTGGAGATGTTGCTCGATGACCACCTGCTCCAGGGCTGCCTAGGAGTAAACTTCCTGACATAGCTCTTGTCGTCGATCTTCCTGATGACGCTGTCAATCCACCCGAAAGCAAGAGCTTCATCGAGGGCCGCGTCATAAGTAATCGTAGGCAGCCCTTGTTTATGGAAAACGAGCCAAACTCCCTTCTCTTTCGAGTGATTCTTCGCGAGCCACACCCGCCATTCAGCGGCTTTCGAAACGTCGAGGCTCCCGAGTTCGGCCACGTATACTGCCCGTCCTCGACGGGATTTATCATTGTTGAGAGTGCGCAACCAAGCCTACAAAGAGAGGATGAAAATCTGCGGTCGCCGCTTCAAGAGCCTGATCTTCCGCCGCCAAGCGCGAAAGAGACCGAAGGATCTTCGTGGCTTTCGTGCTCCCGCGGGGTCTTCCCACCAACCGTGTCCATTTACAGCTGGATGTCTTCCCCCGTGATCCCGTCAATCCAGACAGTTCTGGCTCTGTTCCCGAGCGCCAGGTCCACGCTGTAAAGGGGATAATAGAAGGGCCTGTAACTAACCAGATCGTAATCGTCGCGCAGGCCCCTGATCACTTCCCGAAGCTCTACCTCAGACCGTCCCTTCTGCAAGGGGGTGCTCCCGACAGACTCGAGAGCCGACACATTTGCTTGAGTATCCTTCAGATCTAGGCCGGGAACATTGACTATTCTCTGGTATACCTTCGCGTTCCCAGCCCTGGCCGATTTCGCCAGCCTTCTCGCTTCGAGTTCGCGTAGGCTGTCCCTGACCAAATCCTCCTGTAGTTTCATCTTCCCGGCCAGTTCGACGGGGCTCGTGTACTTGTTGTCAGGGAGGTTCCTGAGAACCTGCGTGTCTCTAGAGTCGAGCCCTATGACGGTTTCAAGCCCGGGCTGCAGCACAAGCTTCCTCTCTAGGTCGACACTCTTCCCCGTCGTTGCGTCCATGAACGCATACCTCGTCTGATGCGTCTTCGTGAGGACCCCGGTCTTCAGGCTTATTCCGAGCTCGAGCAGGGTTCTGTAAACCGGTCGCACCTGCACAACTACTTCGGCCGGGCCAAACAGCCTTCTTTGCCTCTTGACCCGGTCAGGGACTTCTTCCTGCCTTAGGACAAATGGGATACCGAGGGCAGACACCTCCGCAGGAGGTTCGGCAGGGGCCGGTGGGACCAGCTCTGTTTCGTCTATTGGGAGCGGTTGGGGTGCAGGAGGCGGCGCCAGTTCAGGTGCCTGCACCGGAACCTCCTCAGGAGTGGCAGGGACACCCTCACCGCGACCTTTCATCAATTGGCTGACTTCGTCGTCTTGCAGGGGGCCCCGGTGGTATGTAATCAGCCACCTCGGCGAGACAACGGCACTGGTTCGCGGATCGCCTATCTGGCAGAGGAACTTCTGTTTTTCCAGGGTCGCGATGGTCAGAGCGCTGTCCTCAGGAAGGTCGAGGCCGAGCTTGACCTTGTCGAGATCTACTCGAGTCGCC
>Ga0187771_10000174_pt1 | contig 34887 bp, 40 predicted proteins | sample 0116_SJ02_MP15_1_FD_133139 | JGI IMG/M metagenome (GOLD analysis project Ga0187771, IMG submission 133139) | Tropical peat soil microbial communities from peatlands in Department of Meta, Colombia - 0116_SJ02_MP15_10_MG | ecosystem: Environmental > Terrestrial > Soil > Wetlands > Peat | place...
TCACCGAGATGATCTTCCTGTCGCCGATCCTGGTGGTGGTGGCGCTCAAATTCGGCCCGGCGGAAATCTGCTCGCTGATGCTGCTCGGTCTGCTGGCCGGCTCGACGCTGGCGCGCGGCTCGCCGCTCAAGGGCGTCGCCATGACGATCTGCGGCCTCTTGCTCGGCATTGTCGGCAGCGACATCGAGACCGGCACGCCGCGCTTCACGTTCGGCATCCCCAACCTGTTCGACGGCGTGGAGATCGTGGCGCTGGCGCTCGGCCTGTTCGGCATCGCCGAGTTCATGAAGAGCGTCAACCAGCTCTCCGAGGTCGATACCAAGTACACCAACGTCAACTTCAAGGACCTGCGGCCGACACGCGAGGAATTCCGCCGTTCGATTCCGGCCATGTTCCGCGGCACGCTGATCGGCAGCCTGTGCTCGCTCATCCCGGGCACTGGCCCGACTATCGCCTCGTTCATCTCCTACGCCACCGAGAAAAAGATCTCGAAGACGCCGGAGAAGTTCGGCACCGGCATGATCGAAGGCGTCGCCTGCCCGGAAGCCTCCACCCACTCCTCGGTGCAGGGCGACTTCATCCCGACCATGAGCCTTGGCATCCCCGGCGACGCGGTGATGGCGCTCATCCTCGGCGCCCTGATGATCCAGGGCGTGGTGCCCGGCCCGCAGCTTATCAGCGAGCACCCCGACATCTTCTGGGGCCTGGTCGCGAGCTTCTGGATCGGCAACATCATCCTGGTCATCCTCAACGTGCCGATGATCGGCCTGTGGGTGAAGCTCTTAACCATCCCCTACAAGTATCTCTATCCGGCCGCGATGTTCTTCGTGGCGATCGGCGTCTACTCGACCAACAACGACATGTTCCAGGTCGGCGAAGTGATCATCGTCGGCATCGTCGGCTACATCCTGTTGCTGCTCGACTTCCACCCGGCGCCGATCCTGCTCGGCTTCGTGCTCGGCCCGCGCTTCGAGGAGAACTTCCGACGCGCCATGCTGATCTCGCGCGGCGACGTGCTGGTGTTCATCAAGCATCCGATCAGCGCCGTCTTCATCGGCCTGTGCGTGCTGTTGATCGTCATGCAGATTGTGGTGCGGCTGCGCTCGCCGAAGGCGATGCCGACCGAGATGGCCCTGCCGACCGACGCCCACCACGGTCACAAGGCGGCGGAAGCTGCCGAGTGAGGCGCTAGCCGCCAAACAGCGGGCCGAGATAGCCGTAAGCGAGCATCGCCGCCAGCAAGGCGACGATGGTGATGGCAATGCGTCTGCCGACGCGGTCGGCCCAATCCTGCGTGCCGTCGTCCACCATAGGCAGTGCGCCGCGGCCCAAAAATGGCCGCCCGCATGCGGTGCGGCCATGAGTTGTTAGGTTGGGTCAATGCCACCCGCTCCAGAGGGGTAGAGTGGCAACCCACCCTGCCCCGCCGCGCCTGCGGGCGCTTTCGTCAGGATCATTGATTCAAACTAACGAACGAGGCTACGCCCCCTGCTGGTTTTTGAGCAATGGGCGCGCAGACCTTACGCAATGCGTTGGATCAGCATCCGTTCGTCGCGCGGCTGTCGCAGCTTGTCGCCCTGAGCGCCGCCGATCTCAAGGGTCTCGACGCCATCATCGACGGCGAACTGGTGATCCGCAAACGCCGCGACCTCATCGCCGACGGGTACGAATACCGCAAGCTTTGCTTCGTGAAGGACGGCTACGCCGTGCGCTACAAGCTATTGCGCAACGGAAAGCGGCAAATCCGCAACGTCATCTTGCCCGGCGACATCGTCGGCCTGCCCGGCAGCTTCTACGAGCGCGCGGTCTATTCGGTCACCGCCATCACCGACCTGCGCATGAATGTCTGCGCGCTCGATTCCTACGTCCAGCTCTGCTACCGCCATCCGCAATTCGGCCTGGCACTGACCTGGATCGCCGTGCAGGAGGCGACCACCTATGCCGAGCACGTCATCGATGTCGGCCGGCGCACGCCGGTTGAGCGGCTGTCGAATCTCCTGCTCGAGCTGCATGCGCGCCTGCGCGCCGCCGGGCGCGCCGAAGCAAGGCGCTTCACGCTGCCGTTCTCGCAGGAGGTGATCGCCGACGTGCTCGGCTTGAGCGTGCCGCATGTCAACCGCATGATGCAGCAATTGCGGGCGGAGAAGCTGATCGCCGACCACGAGCGCGTGGTCGAATTCCTCGACCCTGACGCCATGCAATCCTCGCCCATTACCAACCGCAGGCGCTGGCGCCGACCCCGGTGCCGGCCCGCACGGCTTGAGGCGCGGAAAGGGTTTCCGGCCAGCGAAAACGCATGCCGGGCCGCCCGGTGGCATCATTGACACCCCCGGCCTCGGGCCTACATTAACAACTGTTCCGAGGGGTGCCCCCATCCGGGGGCTGAGAAAAACCCTTTGAACCTGATCCGGGTCATGCCGGCGAAGGGACGGAAAAATGAACCAGCCGCACAACCACGTTCGCGCTTCGGAGTCGATCAGCGTCATCGGCGCCGGCATCGCCGGCACGTGGCAGGCGCTCATGTTCGCCAAGGTGGGCTGCAAGGTTAAGCTCTACGAGCGGAGTGATGCCTCGCTGACGCAAGCGACCGGCTATTGGGCGGGCGGCATGCTGGCGCCCTATTGCGAGGGCGAAACCGCCGAATACCTGATTACCCGCCTCGGCCTGCGCTCGCTCGATCTGTGGCGCGAAACGCTGCCGCAGACCTCGTTCAACGGTTCGCTCGTGGTCGCGCATGCGCGCGATCGCGCCGATCTCGAACGCTTCGACCGGCTTGCGGGCCCGCACCGGCGCATCAATGCCGGAGAAATCGCCGAGATGGAGCCCGTTCTCGCGGGCCGTTTCCCGGAGGGCTTGTTCTTCAGCAATGAGGGTCATCTCGATCCGCGCAAGGTCCTGCCAGCCTTGCACGAGTCGCTGCGCGCGCAGGGCGTCGCCATCGAGTTCAATTCGCCGGCCCAGCCCCGTGATTTCGACGGCATGGTCATCGATTGCCGCGGCATCGCGGCGCGCGATAGCTGCCCCGCTCTGCGCGGCGTCAAAGGCGAGGCGATCATCGTCGAAACGTCGGAGATCACGCTGTCGCGCCCGGTGCGCCTGGTGCATCCGCGCTGGCCGCTTTATGTCGTGCCGCGCGCCGGCCACCGCTTTCTCATCGGCGCGAGCGCGATCGAGACGGACGATGCGGGCGTCAGCGTACGCTCGGCGCTGGAATTGCTGACCGGAGCCTACGCGATCCACCCGGCCTTCGGCGAAGCGCGCATTGTCGACATCGGCGCCGGCCTGCGCCCGGCTTTCCCGGACAACCTGCCGCGTGTCAGCGTCGAGGATAAACGGATCACGGTGAACGGCCTTTACCGGCACGGCTTCCTGCTCGCTCCGGCAGTCGCCGAAGCGACCGTCGCGCATGTGCTCTCCGGCCGCACCGACAACGAGGTGGTGCGATGCTCGTAGTCTTGAACGGCGAGCGCACCGAGATCGCCGCGCGCAATCTCGCCGCGCTGTTGAGCGAACGCGACTACGAGCACACGCACGTCGCCATCGCGGTGAACTATCAAGTCGTGCCGCGCGCGCGCTGGACCGACGCCACGCTGAACAGCGGCGATCAGATCGAGATCATCACGCCGCGGCAGGGAGGCTAGCGTCATGACGCGCTCCTCCCCGCTCGCTGAAGGTTGAGACCATGGTGAGCTTTTACGGCAAGGACTTCTCCTCCCGCCTGTTGATCGGCACCGCGCTCTATCCCTCGCCCGCCATTATGCAGCACGCGGTCCGCGCCTCCGGCGCCGAGATCGTCACCGTCTCGCTGCGCCGCGAGGCGGCCGGCGGCCGCATCGGCAATGCCTTCTGGGATCTGATCCGCGAGCTCGACGTGACTGAGCTGCCCAACACCGCCGGTTGCCGCAGCGTGCGCGAGGCGGTGACCACCGCGCAGCTCGCGCGCGAGCTGTTCGGCACCTCCTGGATCAAGCTCGAGGTAATCGGCGACGATGAGACCTTGCAGCCCGACGTGGTCGGACTGGTCGAGGCGGCGGCCATTCTGGTCAAGGACGGCTTCGACGTGTTTCCCTATTGCACCGAAGACCTGACGGTGGCGCTCAAGCTGCGCGACGCCGGCTGCCGCGTCGTCATGCCGTGGGCCGCGCCGATCGGCAGCGCGCGCGGCATCGTCAATCGCGAGGCGCTCAAGGTGTTGCGCGCGCGCCTGCCGGAGGTGACGCTGGTCATCGATGCGGGGCTCGGCGCGCCCTCGCACGCGGCCGACGCCATGGAGCTCGGCTACGATGCCGTGCTGCTCAACACCGCCATCGCCAAGGCCGGCGACCCGGTGGAAATGGCGAAAGGCTTCCGCCTCGCCGTCGAGGCCGGCCGCGTGGCCTACGAGGCGGGGCTGATGGGCCCGCGCGACTTCGCCTCTCCCTCAACACCCGTAGTCGGGACACCGTTCTGGCATGCCGTATCCTGATCGTTTTTATCCGGTGGTCGACAGCGTGACCTGGGTCAAGCGCCTGGCCGCGCTCGGCGTCGGCACCATCCAGCTGCGCGCCAAGGATTTGGATCACGCCGAGGCGGTGAAGATCGTGCGCGCGGCGCTCAGCGTCGCCGGCAGCGCCAGGCTGGTGGTCAACGACCACTGGCGGGCGGCAATCGGCGCCGGAGCGAAGCACATTCACCTCGGCTATGAGGATTCCGCCGCGGCGGACTTTGCCGCCATCCGCCGCGCCGGATTGACGGTCGGACTGTCGACGCACGACGAGATGGAACTCGAGGCCGCGCTCGGCCGCGATCCCGACTATGTGGCACTCGGGCCGATCTATCCGACCACGCTGAAAGTCATGCGCTTTGCCCCGCAGGGGCTCGCGCGCATCGCGCAGTGGAAGCAGCGCATCGGCGCCGTTCCGCTGGTCGCCATTGGCGGCATTACGCTCGAGCGGGCGCCCGCGGTTTATGCCGCCGGCGCCGATTCGATCGCCGTGGTCAGCGACATTACTCAGACCAGCCAGCCGGACGCCCGTGTGCGCGCCTGGCTTGGACTGAACGCCCAAGCGGCCTAAATTGGAATTCTCAGGAGAACCACCATGAACAAGCCCGTCACATGCGCCGATCTGGTCACCCCCAAGGTCACCACGGGCCCGCTCACCGCTTCGCGCAAAGTCTATTCGGCGCCGGACGCCGCGCCGGTTCTGCGCGTGCCGCTGCGCGAAATCATCCTCGACGCCTCGTCGGGCGAGCCGCCACTGCCGGTCTACGACACCACCGGCGTATACACCGACCCGACCGTGACGATCGACGTGGAGAAGGGCCTCGCCCGCACGCGCCTTGAATGGGTGAAGCAGCGCGGCGGCGTCGAGCAGTACGAAGGCCGCCCGATCCAGCCGGTCGACAACGGCAACGTCACCGGCAAGCACCTAGCGCGCAATTTCCCCAACACGCCGAAGCCTTATCGCGCGCTCGATGGCAAGCCGGTGACCCAGCTCGAATGGGCGCGCGCCGGCATCATCACCAAGGAGATGATCTACATCGCCGAGCGCGAGAACCTAGGCCGCAAGAAACAATTGGAGCGTGCCGAAGCTGCGCTCGCCGACGGCGAGCAGTTCGGCGGCGCGGTGCCCGCCTTCATCACGCCGGAGTTCGTGCGCAGCGAGGTCGCGCGCGGGCGCGCGCTCATCCCGGCCAACATCAACCATGCCGAGCTCGAGCCGATGATCATCGGCCGCAACTTCCTCACCAAGATCAACGCCAATATCGGCAACTCCGCCGTCACCTCCTCGGTCGAGGAGGAAGTGGAGAAGATGGTGTGGGCGATCCGCTGGGGCGCCGACACAGTGATGGACCTCTCCACCGGCCGCAACATCCACAACACGCGCGAATGGATCCTGCGCAACTCGCCGGTCCCGATTGGCACCGTGCCGATTTACCAGGCGCTGGAGAAGGTCAACGGCGATCCCGTCAAGCTCGACTGGGAATGCTACAAGGACACGCTGATCGAGCAGTGCGAGCAGGGCATCGATTACTTCACCATCCACGCCGGCGTGCGCCTCGGCTACATTCACCTCACCGCCAACCGCGTCACCGGCATCGTCTCGCGCGGCGGCTCGATCATGGCCAAGTGGTGCCTGTCGCGGCACAAGGAATCGTTCCTCTACGAGCACTTCGACGAGATCTGCGACATCATGCGCAAGTATGACGTCTCATTCTCGCTTGGCGACGGCCTGCGTCCCGGCTCGATCGCGGACGCCAACGACCGCGCGCAGTTCGCCGAGCTGGAGACGCTGGGCGAACTCACCAAGGTCGCGTGGGACAAAGGCTGCCAGGTGATGATCGAAGGCCCCGGCCACGTGCCGATGCACAAGATCAAGATCAACGTCGAGAAGCAGCTCAAGGAATGCGGCGAGGCGCCGTTCTACACGCTCGGGCCGCTGACCACCGACATCGCGCCCGGCTACGACCACATCACCTCGGCGATCGGCGCCGCGATGATCGGCTGGTTCGGCACCGCCATGCTCTGCTACGTGACGCCGAAGGAGCATCTCGGGTTGCCCGACCGCGACGACGTCAAGGAAGGCGTGATCGCCTACAAGATCGCCGCGCACGCCGCCGACCTCGCCAAGGGCCATCCGGCCGCGCAGCTGCGCGATGACGCGCTCTCGCGCGCGCGCTTCGAGTTCCGCTGGCAGGACCAGTTCAACCTGTCGCTCGACCCCGACACCGCGCGCGAATACCACGACGAGACGCTGCCCAAGGAGGCGCACAAGGTGGCGCACTTCTGCTCCATGTGCGGCCCCAAGTTTTGCTCGATGAAGATCACGCAGGATGTGCGGGACTATGCGGCGGGGCTCGGCGACAACGAGAAGAGGGCGCTCGAAGGCATGGCGGAGATGTCGGAGAAGTTTAAGGCGATGGGCAGCGAGGTGTATGTCGAGCAGGCGGCGGTGAAGGAGAGCAATAAGGCGTTGTGAACGTGGGCGGATTGCCGAAGATCATCAGTCGCCACAACGGCGGGGTAGACTTAATCCGCCCGTGACCGATCGGCCCAAGCATGTCCGACATTGAGGAAACACCAAAAGCGGTTCAAGAAGCCTCGAAATTCGGCCGCGAGCTTGTTCAAAGCATCAAGCCGTTAGAAAGAATTGCACGACAGATTCTTGGCCATTTGGTGAAGGATATGGATTGCTCACGGATTTAGTTCATCCCAAGAGAGAAGAAATTAATTGGAGGTTCGCCAATCGAAAAGCAATCTACAAACTCGCCCTAGAACACGCAAGAGATCGGGGAATGAGCCAAGCCAACTAGGATCAATTCCCAATCGTATCGCATATGAATATGAGGATGGAATCGAACGTGAAGACGATAGTTTGCTGCAGCAATTATGGGCAAGTTTGCTGATCAATGTTACGGATCCCCAAACAACTATTTTGCCCCGCAAGGTCTTCAAGGGCATTTTGGGCAAACTTGATCCATAGCAAGCGTTATTTTTATATGAGCTCGGCCTGAGGATTGATACAGTTCGGTTCTATTTTATTGTATGTGACGCTTTTTATGAGGAGCGTAAGGGCTGCGAATTAGCATTTGCACCTATCGTAAGCCAAGAGAACGTCTTCAATTCATCCGAACTCTTCATCTATACGTCGGGAGAAGAATACTCTTTTTTATACCGTGGCCTGCTGACAAGGTCGAAGCCACAGTAGACATTTTACACGCTACGGGCCTCATCCACTGGCGCGAGGAATCGTATCTTGCCGAAAAACTAATTGATACTGACTTGAACCTCACCCAGGCGAAAGACCCAGCCGAAATAGGCCGGATAGTTCTCCAAAATGCGTCGGGTATCCACTCCTTCGCACTTTCCCAACTCGGGGAGGAGTTTGTGCGGGCTGGCTCACCATCTCCTGCCCGCAGCAAGCCCGTAGCCCGTAAGATGCGGAGCGAAGCAAGCGTAGCCTGGATGGAGCGCCGTGAAATCCGGAGCGGACCTCTCGATAGCCCCGCATACGCTTCGCTCCGCTACGGCCTGTGCTGAGCCGTCGGGGCGTGAACCTTGTGCTCCCCATCCGCGACTAATCGGTGGCCGCGCCCACTCCCTGCCCAGGACAAACCCATCCCTGCCGCATAGGATAAGGCGCGCACTATTGGCATTGGGGGGGTGACCATGAAGACGTTTTCCGCATTCAAATTGGCCGGCGCGGCTGTTCTCAAATTCACGTCCGCGACCGTTCTCGCCGCGCTTTCCGCGCTCGCTACGCTATCCTTCGCCGCCCTCGCCTCCGCCCAAGCCCCCTCGCCTGTCGCGAAAATGAACGCCTATGTCGGCTGCATCAACCGCATCTCCGCGCGCGCCTTCGATTCGCGCGCGCGCTATTTCTCCTGGGCAGCGAAAAGCGGCCTGACCGGCCGCGAGCGCATCATCTACGGCCTCTACACTATCTCCGACACCTCCGACTGCAAGAAGAACGTCGAGAAGGCGAACGCTATGGAGCCGCACGACGCCGCGCTCGAAACCGCGGCCTCGGCTTACGCCGACGCGGCGGGCAAGCTCGAGCCGCTGCTGAAAGAGGCCGACGACTATTATTCGGCGGAGAACTACAAGGACGACAAGATGGCCAAGGGCAAGGCGCTGCATCCGCGCCTCGTCGCCGCCTGGGATGCCTTCGCCGCCGCCGACAAGACGCTGCGCGCCGAAGTCGAGGCCATCAACGACAAGCGCGCGCTGGAGAAGCTCGCCGCGATCGAGCAGAGCGAAGGCAAGAAGGCGCGCTATTACGTCGAGGCGCTGATGATCAACGCCAAGCGCGTGCTGCGCGCGCAGGACACCGAGAAGCCCGACCTCGCCGCGTTCACGCAGGCGATTGCCGACTGCGAAGAGGCGATCAAGGGCGCCGAGCAGGCCTCCGCCGCCGGCCCGAAGATCGGTTCGATCTTCATGAGCAACGCCAAGTCGTATCGGGTGACGGCGAAGCAGCTGATGCGCCGCCTGCGCGATCACGTGCCCTACTCGACCGGCGACAAGATGCTGCTCAATTCCGGCTGCGGCGCCTGGATGGTCGAAGGCTCGCCGCCGCGGCTGTTTCACGATTACAATCAGCTGGTCGACGCCTACAATCGCGGGGCGAATATCTAGCACGCGGCAAAAGCCCGCTCCGTCATGCCCGGGCTTCACCCGGGCATCCATGATGCATTTCGGGTAAACGGTGACTTTGCCGCACGTCTTTTGTAGTGCGGGCTCATCATGGATTGCCGGGTCGAGCCCGGCAATGACCAACAAACAAAGCTCTACAGCAACCCGCCCTTGACACTATAGGATTATGATCCGCCTCGCCTCCTCCGCCGGAGGGCGCTCTCATGAGGCGTCATGCGGGCGGGAGGAGATGCGGCGCCCGCGGGGGTGGTTTGCAAGCCACGCACTCGGGAGGCCCCGGGCAGCCGTCCCCACTACGAGGGACTGCCTTCAATGGCTAGACGCGGCGCGGATGAAGGCGGGCGAAAGCCTGCCAGATCGGGGGCTCAAGAGGGCTCCATCTGCGCCCGGAAGTTACGGCCCCGGGGACAGAAAAGCCGCGATGGAGCGCCGAGAGGCGCCCGCGTTTCCGGTGACGGAAGCCGGCTAGACAGATGACGGTAGCGCCACTTGGCGCTCCACCCCCTCGCCTTTGCGAGGGGCAAACGGAAGGCCCCGCGCCAGCAGGGATAGACGACGGCCGACCCGGGGCTACCAAGAATACGGGCGGCAGAGCGTTGGCTAACGGCTGTTTGATATTTGAATCGGAAATGCGAAGCCACGCGGCTTGCTCGCCACCATCTCCGCGTAAACGGACAGAGGCAAGAAGTGGCGGATGCCTTCGCCCACGAATCGAAATGGCCGGGACAAGCCCGGCCATGAGGACAGCGCCGCGCTTACTTCAGCGACAGCGCCATCCCATTGAGGTCGGCGGAGACGATCAGCCCGGCTTGGCGGCCGGTGAGTGAGAGCACCGCGCCGTTCTGGTTGGTGAGCACGATCGCGCCGGCGCCGGCGCCGACCGCCGCGCCCACGCCGCCCGCCGCATAGACGCCGGCGACGTCGGAGGGCCGGCGGATGTTGCTGACGGTGCCATGGAAATTGATCTCGGAGGCGCCGAAGGTGAAGCCGTAGCTCAGGCCGCCGATCGACAGCGGATAGCGCCTGCCATGGAAATACAGCGTGCCGCTGCCGGCCGAGCCGCCGATGACGAAGCCGGCCTTGATGATACGGATGCTGATGTTGCCCGAGTCGGCGCGCGCGGCGGAGGATGCGCCGATGAGCGCGGTCAGGACGATCAACGCTGCACGAAAAGTGGATGCGAGACGCATGAGCCTTCTCCTTGAAGTTTCCCGGCGATTCGCCACCATGCGCATCTTACGCCGCGGGCAGGCCGCCGTCTCGTTTCGGCTGGGCCTTATGCTCAGCCATTGCCGCATCGTTGACTGCACGCAGCATAGTGAGCAGCGCACCGTTGAGCGGCGTGGCGATGCCGTGCCGCTGGCCGGCAGCGACCACGGCGCCAGTCAAGACCTCGATCTCCAAGGGCCGCCCGGCAAGACGATCGAAATACATGGAGGAGCCGAGCTCGGGTGCGATAGTCAAAAGCCGCGCCATCGCTTGCGTCGCCTCGTCTGCAGCGAATTTCGTGCCGTCGGCGCGGCCGACAGCGACCGCCTCTTCGGCCACCGCCAAGCCCAGAGCGTAGATATCCTCGCGCAGGAATACCGCCTGCCGTTGCAGCGTCAGCGCGGTGATCGGATTGGCCACCACGTTGATCAACAGCTTGCGCCAAGCCGCCGTGGTGAAGTCGGCGCTCGCCAGCACGCGCAGCGGCGTGCCGGCAAGCAGTTCGGCGACGGCGCGGCCGGGCGCATTGTCGGCGACGGTCATGTCGTAATCGGCGACGTGGCGCAGGCGCACGCGGCCGGGGCCGAGCTTCTCGCCGTTGTAATTGACGACGACAGGGACGGCGGTAGCGCCGCCGGTCCAGGGCGCGATGCGCGCCGCATGCTCGATGCCCTTCTGCATCACCGCGACATGCGTGCTAGGCCGCCACAGCCGCTCGAGCCAGGGCCCGGCCGACGCCGTCTCATGCGCCTTGGTGCACAACAGCACCCAATCGACCGGCGCGGCTTCGCCCGGATCGGTGAGCGCGTTGAGCGCGACGTCGATCGTGCCCTCCGGCAGCTCGACCGTCAACCGATCGAGCGGGCGCCGCGCGCAAGCGACCACGGTGTGGCGGCCGTCGTGGGCAAGACAGCCGGCGGCGATGCCGCCAATGCCGCCGAGGCCGACGACAGCCACAGTGAGACGGTTCCCTGGGGCGGGCACGGGGCTCATGCCCGATCGTGTGAACGATATTTGACTTTGTCAACTATCAAGAAGGAGCAAGCTGGAAGCCGGCGCGGCGGCGGCACACGCGGGCCAGCGACTATTTGCCCGCCGCCTTGCGCAGCGCCGTGTTGATGCGCTCCTGCCAGCCGGGGCCTTCTTCCTGGAAAAACTCCAGCACGTCGCGGTCGATGCGCAGCGACACTGTCTCCTTGGCGCCGGGAATGACGGGCGCCTTCGGCGGCAGTTCCGCCGGCTTGGTGGTCACCGCCTTGAAGGCCTTCTCGGCCTCCGAGCGGGTATCGCGAGTAGGTCCTCGAGCCATGGCGTCCTGCCTTGTCATGCCCGGTTAGCTCCGAGCCTACACGATGAAATTGAGCGGATGCGCAGCTTACAACAGGATTGCTCTTCGGGCACAGAATCGTGGCCGCCTATTAACGGGCGCTCACGCAAACCTGCTATGGTGTTGGCGGCAATCATGAGAGGTCTGCCGGGATGCTGCGCTTTTCTCTCACCGCCCTCGTCTGCGCGCTGCTCGTTGCGCCGTTGTCCGCGCGCGCGCAGTCGCCTTACGACCAGCGGTACCAGCCAACCGCACAGGACGTCGATCCCGGCATCGACCACACCGCGCGCGACAAGGATCTGCCGCCGGAGTTCCGCCGTACCTCGGTGTTCTACCGCAGCGACTACCCGCCCGGCACCATCATCGTGAACACGGCCGACCGCTTCCTCTATCTGATCATGGATGACAATGTCGCGCTGGTTACGGCATCGGCGTCGGCCGCGCCGGCTTCCAGTGCGGCGGCATCCACATGATCACGCGCAAGGCGGAGTGGCCGGATTGGACGCCGCCGCCGGAGATGATCGAGCGGCAACCCTATCTGCCGCGCTTCATGGCCGGCGGCCCAGGCAACCCGCTCGGCGCGCGCGCGCTATATCGGTACCACGGTCTACCGCATCCACGGCACCAATGCGCCGGAGACGATTGGGCAAGCTGTGTCATCAGGCTGCTTCCGCCTGGTCAATGATAACATCATCGACCTCTACGACCTCGTTCCGGTCGGCACCGAGGTCGTGGTGTAGCATCAGTAGCGTCACACTGCCCGAGGCCGCGGCGAGGTCAGGCTTGCCAGCAGCACGGCGAGAATGCCGGTCATAAAGATGCCATCGAACGTACCGGCGCCGCCAATCGAGGCAATCGGCGCGCCAAGCCCGCGTACCTTGTCGAGATTCAAAAGGTCGGCGCCGATCAGCGTGCCGAGCGAGCCGGCGATATAGGCGAGTGGCGCGGCGTAATCGCGCGAAAGCACCAGCGCGGCAATGGCGGTGGCGATCGCCGGCACGAAGGATGGGATGGCGATGCCGAGCCCGGGCACCGGATAGGCGAGCGTGTAGCACACGAATGCGACCGCAATGGTCGCCAACGCGCCTTTGAGCCAGAGGTTATATTTGATCAGCAGATACAGCGACATCAGCATCGGGATCACCGCACCGCCGATATTGACCGCGATCAGCGTACCAGGCGAATGCACCAGCACCGGCACTTGATATTCCATGCCGAAGAAGTCGATCACCCGTCCGCCAATGACATTCTGCTCGGGCAATTGCGCGATCGGGATATTGAAATAGCTGCCGATCAGCGAGCCGAACAACAGTACCATCGCGGTGCGCGAGCTTACGCCGAGCCGCATATACGCGTAGCGCAGGATGCGCAGCTCGATGAGGATGAGCAGCACCAGGAATAAGCCGACCAGGATGGAGAAGAAGACCGGCGTCAGCGGCAGGTAATGCGACTCTTGCACGTGCGCATCCTGTATTGGCGGCGTGCGCCTACCGCTTGAACAAGCCCATGATCTCGGCCTTCGCCAGCGTGGCGAAATGCAGGTTGAAGCCGACCACGGCGGCGGAGGTGTCGGCTGCGACCGGCAGCTTGTCGGTGTTCACGGCGAACACTGTGAACAGATAGCGGTGCGGATGGTCGCCTTCCGGCGGGCAAGGACCGCCATAGCCGGACGCGCCGAAATCCGTGCGCGTCTGCAAGGCGCCAGCTGGCAATTTGCCGCCTTTGCCGCCGGCGTCGGCGGCAAGTTCCGTCACATTGGCCGGGATGTTCACCACCAGCCAGTGCCAGAAGCCGGAGCCGGTCGGCGCGTCGGGATCGTAGCAGGTGACCGCGAAGCTTTTGGTGCCTTCCGGCGCGCCCGACCATTTCAGATGCGGTGAGGTGTTGCCGCCGGCGCAGCCGAAGCCAAAATCGGCCGACAGGATGAAATCCTTGGGCAGATAATCGCCGTCCTTGAAGCTGTTGCTGGTGACCGTGAACGCCATGGCATGCCTCCGTTGTGCGCCGATAGGGCAAGCCTAGCGGCAGCGGCGGCAAGTGCAACGCTTGAGTCTGCGGCAACGGCATGCCACGCAGCGCGCCGATTTCGTGACGGCAATAGGAGTCGCAATTGGCGGACCGGCTCGCACCCATTGCCGTGCGACATCGAAAACGCAACCAATCGCTGAAAGAAAGAGCGGGGCCTGTGAGCGAGCCGGCTCACGGCCCCGCGACCATCACCTGAACAGATGATCCCAGATCCAGTCGAGAAGATCGTGCAGCCACTTCGGCGCCTTATTCTTCACCTCGCGCTTGAGCTTGTGCAGCTCGGCCATTAGGGCTTTCGCCGCGGCGGTCGAGATCGCTACCGGTCGCCATCGTTTCCTTTACGCGTGTTACAACCAAACCGCACCTAGGGTAAAACTACCTCCGATTGAGTCAATGGGTGTTTCTACGAAAAGGCGCAAGGCCTTGGTCCGGCAACTTTTCGTGCAATGGCTCATTATTGCGCTAGGCTAGCGCCTCGACCCGTGAACACCCGATAGGTGCGTCATGTCCGAAGTCACTTATGAGATCGTCGAGCACGACGGCGGCTGGGCCTACAAGGTCGCCGGCGTCTTCTCCGAAACGTTTCCGACCCATGCGGCCGCGCTCGCTGCCGCGCAGGCCGCCGCCGCCGAGCAGATGGTGCCCGGGCAAACCGAGCAGATCGAATATGAGGACGAGCAAGGCCGCTGGCACAGCGAAACGGCGCGCGGCAGTGATCGCCCGGACACGCATGTCAAGGATAAGAGCTGACGTGTTGCGAGCGGCGCAATGAAAATCCCGGGCGGAACGGCAACAGTCGCCGGCCTCCTCTCTTTCAACGGCGGCTTTGTCGACTCGGCCGGCTTCCTCGGCTTGCAAGGCCTGTTCCTTTCGCACGTCACCGGCAATTTCGTCACGCTCGGCGCCGCGCTGGTGCTCGGCCATCATGCTATCGTCGGAAAGCTTCTGGCGCTGCCGGAATTTATCCTGGTCGTCGCTTTGGCGCGCTTCGTCGGCTGGCGGCTGCGCGCCACACGCGCGCCGGTGCTGCGCATCATGCTCGGCCTCGAGGTTATTCTGCTGCTGGCGTTCTTCCTGATGGCGGTCGGCTTTGGCCCCTTTCCCGACGCTGATACGCCGATCGCCTTGCTCACCGGCTTCGTCGGGGTCGCCGCCATGGCGTTGCAGAACGGCGTGCAGCGGGTGCACTTCGCCAGTCTGCCGCCGACCACGATCATGACCGGCAACACGACGCAACTCGCGCTCGACGGCGTCGACTTGCTGCTCGGCGTCGATAAGCGTCCGCAATTGCGCGAGCGCTTCGGCCGGCTGATAAGCGGAATCCTCACCTTCGCGCTCGGCTGTGCCGGCTGCGCTCTGCTCTACTGGCTAGCCGGCTTTTGGAGCCTGCTCGTGCCGGTTATCGTTAGCGCCGCCGCCATACTGGCGGAGGACAGCACCGGCGCACGTTAGGTCTACTGATCAAGTCGCGCTGATATTGAGCTCGCGCGCCAGTCGCTCATATTTCACCGAGTCCGCCTTGGCGAGCTTGTCGAGCTTATCCGGCGCGCCGCCGACCGATCCCAGCGAACCCTTGACGAAGTTCTCCTGCAGCGTCTTGTCGGCCAGCGACTGTTCGATGGCAGCGTTCAACGTCTTGACCAGTTCCGGCGGCGTGCCGACCGGCGCGAAGGCTGCATACCAGGCCTCGAGCACCAGGCCTTTGTAGCCGGCATCCTCCATAGTCGGCACTTCCGGCAGCGTGGGCGCGCGTTTGGCCGAAGTCTGCGCCAGGAACTTAAGTTTGCCGGCCTTGTAGTGCGGGATCATCGAGGTCGGTCCGAGGAAGGCCGACTTCACGTGCCCGGCGAGCAGGTCGGTCACTGCCTGTCCGGCGCCACGATAGGGTACGTGCTCGAGCGTGATGCCGGCTTCCTTGGCGAACCAAAGGCCGACCACGTGCTGGTTGGAGCCGACGCCGGATGAGGCGAAGCCGAGCCCGGGATTCTTCTTGGCGTAGGTAACATATTCGGCAACCGAGCTGACGCCGAGCGAGGAATGCGCGGCGAAGATTTGCGGCTGGGTGGCGATGAGGATCACCGGGACCAGCACCTGCGTATAGTCATAGCTGAGCTTGAGGATGTGCGGCGCGCTCGCCGCATTGTCGTTGGTGATGAGGATGGTGTAGCCGTCCGGCTCGCTCTTCATCGCCGCGTCCATGCCGATGGTGCCGCCAGCGCCGGTGCGGTTCTCCACGTAGAACTGCTGCTTATAGGTCTGCGACATCACCTGCGCGCATTGCCGAGCGACGAAATCGATGGCACCGCCGGGCGCTAACGGCACGATGATGCGCACTGGCCGGCTCGGCCATGCCGCGTCCGCAATGGCCGGAGCCGCGAGCTTCGGCAGCACGCAACCCGCCAGCGCTAAACCGCCCGCCCCTTTGATGAAATTCCGCCGTCCGATTTTTGTCACGTAAGTCCTCCCCACCCATGAAGCGTTGTTTTCCAGCTGCGGCATGCTCGCCGGCGCGCCAGCCTGCACGCCTTACGTTAGCGGCCCGCCGGTCTGAGCACAAAAGGTGTAATCCCCAGTTGCACGCTACACGTGTGAATAGCAGCATAGCGGTTGTGGGGGTGGGCGTGCGTTTTGTTCAGTGTGCGAGCGTGTTGAGTGCCCTGGCTGGGCCCGCTTTGCTTGCCGCCTGCGCCGCGCGTGATCCTTACGTCAACGGCATGACTGTCAGGTTCGGCGAGTGGGGCGCCGAACGTCACGTCGATCGCGTCACCGGCGCGCCCATATCGAACTCCGTTCTAGTCACGCGCAATGTGTCTTACGGAGCCATGCTCATTCCGCCGCCGGCGACATTGCAGCACATGTGCTTCAAGGAACGACCGGCAGTCCTCGTCGCCTTTCAGGTCAAGATCGGTTCAACCCGCAACGCGGAAGTCGCCTATCGCTTCGACGACAAGCCGGGGCACGAACCGCGCGTGCGCGTGGCGACGATCACAAGTCCGTATTGATCGACGACCCCGGAGAGGTGACGCAATTCGTCAATGAGCTGTCGACCTCTGACACACTTTATCTACGAATCCGCGCCCTCACCGCCCCGCATACTAGCGCCGAATTCAAGGTCGCGGGTACCTCGGCGGCGATCGCCTCCGCTTACGCCGGTTGCCCGTTGAACGGTGCTGCCACCGCGCGTGCCAGCGTTGCGCCCTCCGCAAAGGAGAAAGAGCAAAGCAAAGCGCAACAAGACGACGACGATGACGATTGAGCGCCGCGCTCAGCTGTATTTCGGATTGCGATCCAACAGCTCGATCGAAATGCCTTGCGGCCCGCGGATGAAGCAGATCTTGATGCCCGGCCGCGGCGAATGCGGCTCCTTGGTGAATTCGACGCCCTTCTTCTTCAGATCGGCGGCGACCGCATCGATGTCGCTGACCGAAAGCCCGAAATGATCGAGCCCCTGATAGGGGGTGGTCGGCGGCGCATTGACGCCGTCGCCGGGCGTCACCTGGGCGGTGAAGATATTGGCGCCGCCGAGCTTGATGTCGATGCGCGGCTTGCCGCCTTGCGTCGAGCGGATCACCTCCGCGCCAAGCATGCGCTCGAACCATTGCGCGGTCGCCTCCGGATCGGGCGTGCGCAGGTGTATGTGGTCCCAGGTAATGTTGGCCATGGCATTTCTCCCCGTTCGTGAAGTTTTGCCGCATTTGCGCACAGCGGACGGTATGGCGCAACGGGGCGTCCCCTGGACAATGCCGTAGTGGTTGATCCACATCAACGCAACGTCGTGTTCCGTGCGCATGCTGGGTATGAGCCCTGCAGAGATGCCACGGGCTGGAGCTTTTGGACGCCTGAGCATGAGCAGCTCACAAAATGGCACGCAGATTTACGTCTGCCCGATGCATCAGGACATGCGCCAGAGCGGTCCGGGCCGCTGCCCGCGTTGCGGCATGGCGCTGCAGCCGGAAGGCGCGCGTTTTGGCTGGATCCGGCACGTGCTGTCGAACCCGCTGCCGCTCTTGGTCATGGCGGCGATTATGGTCGTGCTGATGATAGCTGCGTTGATGTCGCACTGAGCGCGGCGCCTTGCGCGCCGAAGCTCATGCGCAAGGCAACGACAAACAGCGGCAGTACGAACAAGGGGCCGAACACAATGCCGGTCAGATGCCCCAGTGCCGAATGCGACCAGTGGCAGCAGCAAAAATAATCCGCAGGCGACTTGCAGGGCACGTTCCGCGCCGTCGTTTTCCACCGGCTGCTGCCACAACCAAGCCACGACGATCGCACCGAACACGAGATCGTAGTCCAGCACGTAGGGTGTTATCAAACAGGAGCCAAGCAGCAGAACGGAATTTCTCACCTCGGCCCGCGTATTCTTGAACCACACCAGAGCGACGGCGACACAGGCGAACGCGGCGAAGCCTGCCTGTAGCCAATAGGTGGGCGCGACTGAAGCCCTAGCGATCGGGCCGCAATAAACACCGAGACCAAACGCGTCGAAATGACCTCTTCCACAATGACATGCCGGAACGCCGTGAGGTTGCGCAAGTAATGCGCCCATAACTCCGCCCCGAATAGGAGCCAGTCAAGCCCAGCAGCAAGCCGGCGGTTGCAGTCGCCGCTGCCAATGCGGGCCAGCGCCGCCCGGCAAGCAGCGCGACCGGTACCAGCAAAGCGAGATGAGGTTTGTACGCCATCATCCGAACAACATGCCGGCGAGATAAGGCCGCTGCTCGAGCAGACCTAAGCCACCGCCGAGGAAAGCCGCCGTCCAGCAACCGTTCTACCCGGCGACTGCGTTGATCAACACCGCGGGCGAGGCAAGCGCGAGCAGCATCACCCTACGTCCCGGCATTGCCAGCTTGAGCGCGCGATAGAATGCATACCAGTTCGTCGACAGCTACACGAACAGTGCCGGCACGTAAAGAATCAGTGCGAACGGTACAACGAGCAGCATGGTCACGGGCGGATAGGCGTAGAGACGGCCGTCGAGCGGAGGCCCAACAACTGTCTGCTGGAAAGCGTGAAAGGCGTTGAGGTCGTAAATCTCTGCGGCACGGCTATGCAGCGCGAGAAAACTGCCGGACCAGAAATTGATCCAATCGTCGCCGAACGGCCGGCCAGCCGCGTTGACCAGGTGATTGTGCGCTGGGGCAGCAGGTCGAAGAAATAGCCGAACATAGCGGCCGCGACGAAGCTGCGCGCCACGGCGACGACGGTGCTTGGGACGGCGGCCATCCGCATGCTGCCTCATGAAACGCTGCCGCGATTACAATAGGGTTAAGTGGAAATCTTCCCTCCTTGCAGGCGCCTAGGACATCGGCCGAGAAAGCGACTGCTCAGCCCGCTTGCCTAAAAAGCGGCCATCCTGCACGGGGCAAGATCATGAGGGGTGCGGTCCGGACCCGACGTGACCCATTTATGACAGACGGCGGCAGGATCACGTTGTGCACAACTGTGCGAATTGTGCGCGCAATTTTGCTTCATGCTCCGCGCATTTTTGCTTAGATGACACGCAGCGGTATTGGGCTGAGAAGAGATGGCGCGCGAGGCCATTCACGCGGCGGGAGGCATCGTGGTGCGCGGCGGCGCACAGCCGCGGATTGCCGTCGTGCAGCGCAGCAAGGACGATGCCTGGGTGCTGCCGCGCGGCAAGCTGGAGCGCAACGAAAATCCGGCCGCCGGCGCGCGCCGCGAAGCGGTGGAGGAAACCGGTCACCGCGTAAAGGTCTACGAATTTCTCGGCGCCATTACCTATCGCGCGCGCGGCCGGCCAAAGGTGGTGCAGTTCTGGCGCATGAAGGCAGACGCGAATCCAAGCCGCGACGTGATGAAGGATATTGTGGCGGTCGACTGGCTGCCGCTCGCCGCGGCGGTGCAGCGGCTGACCTACCCGCTGGAGAAGCTGTTCCTGCGCCACGTCGGGCGTCGCATTCTCAAACGGCGCAACCGCAAGCGCACGGCACGCAAGGGCCGGGCCGCCACGCGGCATCACGCCAAGCGCCGCAAGAGCACCAAGCACAAGGTCCGGCGCTCGCGTCACCGCTCGTAACGAGACGGCATCATTCGCGCGCCAAAGTCGCTTTCACGTGCGCGTAACCTCGGCGCAACGCCGCAATCCCGCCGCAACCCTTGCCAAAATTTAATGCGCTGAGCGGCCTCGCTTGCCGTTTCCGAACGCGGCATTCAGCGCGCATTCACGCGAAACATGGAACTCTGCGCACGAGATGAACGTTGTCGTCGCAACGCAGTCTCGCAGGATATGCGCTGGTCGACCGTTCAATCGGCAGGCTCGAAAGCGACTCGAGCGGAGGAATGCATCATGACGAAGACCCTGACAGCTGTTGCGGCTGCTGCAATCCTTGGTCTCACCTCTGTGGCCGTCCCGCAACCGGCGCAAGCAAGCGGCGGCGCGCTTGCCGCCGGTATCATCGGCGGGCTGGCCGCCGGCGCCATCATCGGCTCGGCGGCGGCCAGCGGCCCTTATTACTACGGCCCCGGCTATTACTACGGCCCGGCGCCGGTCTATTACGGCCCGCACTGCTACTGGGCGCACCGCCGTTTCTGGGACGGCTGGGCTTGGCGCGTGCGACCCGTGCGGGTTTGCTACTGAGCAGCCGGCCGAAAGCGGCGGCGAAAATAAGCCTAAAAGCCCGGAATTTTCGAATGTTCCGCAATTTTTCGGGGAGTGGGGTGAACCTAGAGCATCAAATTTCCGACATATTCGAAGCCTGCCTCTTTCACCGGAGCCGGGACAGGCTGTAAATCTACCGCTTGGTGGTCGGCCCCGGCCGGCCCCGACCCTGGAGGGAAACCTATGAAGAAGACCTTGTTCGCGCTTGCCGCCGCGGCGACCATCGGCCTCGGCGCTCTGGCCGCCCCGCAACCGGCGCAGGCCCGTTGCTTCGGCTGCGCCGTCGGGGCCGGCGTCATCGGCGGTCTCGCTGCCGGCGCCATCATCGGCTCAGCGATCGCCAGTCATCCGGGCTATGTCTACTACGAAGGCTATGATGGCCCGCCGCCGGTGGCATGCGACGGCTACTGGGCGCGCCGACGCATGTACGACGCCTACGGCAACTTCGTCGGCTGGAGCCGTCCGCACTGGTTCTGCCGTTAAACACTTAACCGCCTCGATGGCGATCCGGGCTTATTATCGACGGCCCGGACTCGGCATGAGGCAGATCTTTGCACGCCGCGGCCGCTTTGCCGCGGCGTTGCCATTTTCTGGAATGTTTGGATGAACGACTAGCGCCGCATGTGCTCGAGCACCGCGGCGGTCGGCCAGCAGTCAACCTTCAGCCCGTTCTTCTTCTGATAGGCGCCGAGCGCCGCGCGCGTGAGCATGCCGGCCTTGCCGTCGATCTTGTCGTTGTAGAGCGCCAGCGCGGTGAGCCGCTGCTGCATTGCCTCGACCTCTTTGGTCTTGAGCTGCGCGTTCTTGCTCCACGGCGTTTCGAACGGTTTGCCGCCGCCGATCAAGTCGGCCAGGTGGCCGACGAACAGCACGTAGAGATCGGAATAATTGTACTCCTTGATCACGTAATAATTCTTCGGCGTCAGAAAGGCCGGGCCGTAGGTGCCTTCCGGCAACAGCAAGGAGGCCTCGGCGGCGAGTTCGGTCCGCGTCAGCTTGCGCGCGTGAGCCGGCACATAGCCACGCTTGAGCCATTCGGCGATCGGCAAAAAGTGGCTCGGCTCGGCGATGGTGCAATCGACGCTCGGCGGCACGTGCACTTCGATCGCCCAGGGCTTACCGGCCTGCCAGCCCTTGTCTTTGAGCTGCTTCGCCGCCGAGGCGAGCGCATCGGGCACCGAATGCCAGATATCGGCCTTGCCGTCGCCGTCGAAATCGACGGCGTATTTGTAATATTCCGACGGCAGAAACTGGGTAAGGCCCATGGCGCCGCCCCAGGACGAGCGCAAATTAGCGCGCGGCACGCCGTCCTGCAGCATCTTCAAGGCATAGAGGAACTCGTTGCGGAAGAACTCCTTGCGCTTGCCGACATAGGCCTGCGTCGCCAGCACTTGCAGTGCGTCGTGCGGCTGCCGCTCGGCGCCGAAATCGGTCTCGCGCCCCCAGATCGCCAGCACGACGGTACCGGGAACGCCCAAGATCGTTTCGATGCGCCGAAGCGTGTCGCGATATTGCGCGGCGAGCGTCTTGCCGCGCCTGGCGAGGCGCTGGAACGTCGGCTCGCGCAAATATTGCGCCGGCGTCTGCACGAATTCCGGCTGCTGCGGCACGATTTCCGGCCGGCCCGGCAATGCGAGATCGGGCAGCGAATAATCCGCCTCGAGACCGCGGATGGCGGCATCGAAGGTCGCGCGGGAAACGCCGAGTTCGCGCGCCTGCGGCCACATCTCGGCGAGAAACTTCTGGAATGCCGCGTCGGCAGCGCACGCATTTGACGCCGCCACCAGCAGCATTCCGACGAAAGCCAGTGTAATCCGCATACTCGTCATGCCCGGCTTCATGCCGGGTATCCACGTCTTCGAATCATCCGCAGCGTAAAGACGTGGATGGCCGGGACAAGCCCGGCCATGACGCGCCTGGAACTAAGTCTTACCGAGACGCTCCGCGATCACGCGCCGGGTGGATTGCGGCAATGCGCCTGACCGCATCATCAGCACGAAGCGCGGCTCGGTGGCGGCATAGCGGATTTTCAGCAGCGGCGCGTAGGCGTCGGAAAAATAGAACGCCACCGCCGCGTCGGCGTCGGGGAACTCCATCAGCACTAGGCGATCGGGCGCGAACGTGCCGGCAAGCGGCGTCACCGCGCCGCCGCGCGCGATGTAGCGGCAGCCATAAGGAGCGATCACGTCGGGCACTTGCGCGGCGTAAGGCTTGAACGCTTCCGTGTCGCGCATCCTGTGCGCGCCGATGGCGAAAGCTCGTCCCTCGCCCGGCGGCAGAATGCCTTCAACCAGGAACGCGGTTACGCCTAGCCTCGCCTTCAGCGCACTAAGATCGGCGCTGTCGTCGACCTGCGCAATGAGCGGCGCGCCGAAGCTCCAAGGCTGTTCGAACGACACCGCCTCGCCGTCGGCGATCACGCGGCAGCCGGGCGGTAGGTCGGCGGCGCGCAAGCCGCTGGCGACGAGGTAGCGCATCTAGCGCACGTCCTTGCGCAGCGGCGGCAGCATGGCCAAGAGGCGGACGAGATCGCGCTGATTCTCCGCGCCGGTCTGGGCGAAGATGCGCGACAGATGGGTTCGCAGCGTGGGCATGCGAATGCCGCGTTCGATGGCGATTTGCTCCGGCGACTTGCCTTCGAAGATCGCCAGCGCAATCGACGCCTGCGTCGGACTGAGCCCGAACATCGTCGCCACGGCCGTCGCCGTGAAGGTCGCGCTCTGCTGCGGGGGCCGCAGCGCGACCAGCGCGTAGCCTCCGCCGAGCTCCCCGCGCAGGGTGCCCGGCAGTGGCGTCACCAGGACCAAGAGCCCCGTCGCGCCCTTGCGATCGCGCAGGCGCAGCACGCCGCCCGGCCCACCGCTCGCCGCGTCGCGCACCAGCGCGAGCAGCGCCAGCGACTCCGCGGCGACGATGGCGCCAAGTCCCCTGCGCCGCCCGCCGAGCACGATGCCGGTGCCGACCTGCGCCAGCGCTCGTGCGGCGGCGTTGACGAACGACACTTGGCCGGCCGCATCGCACACGATGGCGCCGAAGGCGAGCGCATCGAGCGCGGCCCCGCGCAGGTCGGTGTGGCGGAGGTTTTGCCGGTTGCGCGCGCGCAGTTGCAGCGCGCTTTTGATGTAGGGAACCAGCGGCTGGATGCGCTGCTTGTCTTCCAGCTCGAACAGCTTCTTGGTGGCCGACTGTTCTATGCCAACGACGGCAATACGTCCCGGCGCCAGCTGCAACCGTGTCCCCAGTGGACGCCGCAGGCCGTAATGCCGCGCGAAGTCGTTGTAGAATTCGGATCTCAGGACATCGCGTTCGTTGGCATACTCCGCGGCGATCATCACTTGGCCTTCGGGGAGCGCCAGGATGCCATTCTGCCAGGGGTCGTATTTATGATAATGCGCCACATCGGGACCGACTGAATCGGTCATTGTGTTTGAAATGTCCGTGAGCTGACCACGGTCGAGCACCCAAGCGCCGGCACAGTCGACGCCGCTGGCTTTGCCGATCAACTTTGCGAAATTTGGCCAACGCTCATCGTCAATTGCCGAATCGTAGAGATCGGCAATGAGCTCCGGGCTCAGAGTCCCTGCTGTTGTAGCGTCACGTCCTCGACCAGAATTCACCGTCCGCCGCCCCGGACTGCCCCGGCCGGCACCAAACGTCGTCATTCGCCCCCACTCCCCTCTTCCCAACAGGCAGCATAGGGATGGGCTAAAACAGATTCAATCTCGTCGCGAGGCGGCGCGTGTCGCGAAGTCGATTTCCGAGAGTGGGCAGCCGGTGCCATGCCAATCATTCACTTGAATGACGCGAGCGGCTGGCGGTTGCGTTTTCATCATCGCAAAATTCAGGGGGAGAACGATGATCTACCGGATGTGCGTCTGGCTTATTCTCGCCGTGACGGCTTCGACGCTTTGCGCGCAGGCAAACGAACATAACCGCGTGACGATTCCAGGAACGACACTGACGGTGAATCTGGCGGAGATAAGATCGCAGACGAATGCCGCCGCCTCGCTTGCCGCGATCGAGACCTGGCTTGCCGCCAATTTCGACCTACCCCCCTCACGCGAGACGGCGAATATCGCCTTCGACTCGCCTATCGCCATGACCACGTTGCGGTTTGGCGGTCTGCCCACCGCGATGGGTCCGCCAGCCCTCGCCCACCAGTCAGACCCAAACAATCCGGCCGGACGACACGATCGCGATCTACGTCGATGCCACCAAGACGATCGACCTTCCGGACGACTGGACCGGCCGCACGCCGGCCGAACTCTCCGTGCTCGTGCATGAACTGGTGCACCACATGCAGAACGCGGTCGGCACAAAATACGCCTGCCCGCAGGAGCGAGAACAGCTCGCCTATACCGCGCAGGACCGATGGCTCGGCCTCTTTGGCCAGAGCCTGGCCGATGAATTCGGCCTCGACCCGTTTACGGTACTGGTGCGCACAAGGTGCATCTACTGAGCGCGCCGGCAACCGGCAGCGCTTAGGGCGAAAACTTCTTATCCTTCAGCCGGTGCGCAATGATGCTGTAGATGCCCAACCGCCGCATCTTGTCGGACCTGCCGCTGCTCAGCCGCCCGACGACTCGACACGCCCCGCACGAGAGACAGGCGGCAACGCTTAGACCTCGGTGAGTTCGAGCCTGCGTTCGATTCTTTCGATGCGCGTGTCGAGCCTGTCCATTCGATTTGACAAGCTGGCGTACTGGCTTTCGAGGGTGCCCAGCCGACTTTTCATTTCGCGGATGTCGTCGCGCATGTCATCGACTGCGGCTCTATGTGGCGCAGATGCTCGAGGACCCTACTTTTGGCTTCGTCATAGCAGCCTTATAGTTGGAAGCCGCTACCGAGAAAACGTCTCGTGCTTCAGCTGGAGCTCGCCCTGTCATACTGGATCCCCCCTTTCGCGGGGATGACCGGGCTTTAGTCATGGCCGGGCTTGTCCCAGCCATCCACGTCTTTGCGCCCGTCCATGAGAAAAAAGGCGTGGATGCCCGGCACAGGGCCGGGCATGACGCGCGCGCGCATTACCGGCTGAACTTCTTATACTTCAGCCGGTGCGGGATGACGCTGTCCGTCCCCAGCCGCCGCATCTTGTCCTTCTCGTAGTCCTGGAAGTTGCCCTCGAACCATTCGACGTGGCTGTCGCCCTCGAAGGCGAGCATGTGCGTGGCGATGCGGTCGAGGAACCAGCGGTCGTGGCTGATGATCACGGCGCAGCCGGCGAAATCCTCCAGCGCCTCCTCGAGCGCGCGCAACGTGTCGACGTCGAGGTCGTTGGTCGGCTCGTCGAGCAGCAGCACGTTAGCGCCGGATTTCAGCATTTTGGCGAGATGCACGCGATTGCGCTCGCCGCCCGACAGCGTGCCGACCTTCTTCTGCTGGTCGGCGCCCTTGAAGTTGAAAGCGGCGCAATAAGCGCGCGAGTTCATCTCGCGCTTGCCCAGCATGACGATGTCGTTCCCGCCGGAGATCTCCTCCCAGACGGTCTTCTTGCCGTCGAGACTATCGCGCGATTGGTCGACATAGCCGAGATGCACCGACTCGCCGACCTTGATCGCGCCCTTGTCCGGCTTCTCCTGCCCGGTGATCATTCGGAACAGCGTGGTCTTGCCGGCGCCGTTCGGGCCGATGACGCCGACGATGCCGCCGGGCGGCAGCTTGAAGGTGAGATCGTCGATCAAGAGGTTGTCGCCGAAGCCCTTGGTCAGGTGCTCGAAGTCGATGACGTTCTGACCGAGCCGCTCGGCCACCGGAATGGTGATCTGCGCCACTTGGTTGACCTTGGCGTTGGCGACTTTGAGCAGCTCTTCGTAGCGCTGGTAGCGCGCCTTGGATTTCGCTTGCCGCGCCGCCGGCGAAGCCGCCACCCATTCCTGCTCGCGGGCCAATGTCCGCTGACGGGCCTCGTCCTCGCGTTGTTCCTGCTCCAGCCGCTTCTGCTTCTGCGCCAGCCAGGAGGTGTAATTGCCCTGGTAGGGAATGCCGTGGCCGTGATCGAGCTCGAGAATCCAGCCGGTGACATTGTCGAGGAAGTAGCGGTCGTGGGTGACGATGAGGATGGCGCCCGGATATTGGCGCAGATGGCCCTCCAGCCAATTCACGCTTTCGGCATCGAGATGGTTGGTCGGCTCGTCGAGCAGCAACAGGTCGGGCTGGTCGAGCAGCAGTCGGCAGAGCGCGACGCGGCGGCGTTCGCCGCCGGACAGCTTGGTGACATCGGCGTCGTCGGCCGGGCAGCGCAAGACGTCCATCGCCTGATCGACTTGGCTGTCGAGGTCCCACAGGTTCTTGGCGTCGATCTTGTCCTGGAGCTTGGCCATCTCGTCGGCGGTCTCGTCCGAATAATTGGAGGCGAGTTCGTTATAGCGGTCGAGCAGCGCTTTCTTGGCCGCAACCCCCAGTATGACGTTCTCGCGCACGCTCAGGGCGGGATCGAGCTGCGGCTCCTGCTCCAGATAGCCGACGCGGGCGCCTTCGGCGACCCAGGCCTCTCCGGAAAACTCCTTGTCGATGCCGGCCATGATGCGCAGCAGGGTCGACTTGCCCGAGCCGTTGACGCCGAGCACGCCGATCTTGGCGTCCGGGTAGAACGACAGGTTGATGTTCTCCAGGATCTTGCGCGACGGCGGGTAGGTCTTGGTCAGACCCTGCATGTGATAGATGAATTGACGGCCGTTCATGAATCCCCTCGAAAATTCGGGACAAATCCGCTCGCGCGCGCACCGCACGCCACCGCAGGCTTTGTCGGGAAATGCGGGGCTCATGTAGCGACGGGGACGGCAAAGGGCAAGCGGCGGCGGCCATTTCCGCCGCATCCTAAGGAGCCGCGCGCAGCGCGGCGTTTCGAAGGATGGGACGGCCTACCGATCTCGGATTTACCCGAGATTGGCACTTTTGGTGCGCAAGTCGGGTAAATCCGACTTGCGATGTTCGAGACGGCGCTTCGCGCCTCCTCACCATGAGGCCGATTGGACACCCAGTAAATTTCTGGAAAGGCTGACGGGAAAATTCCGCGTGGCAAAGCCCGGCGCATACCGGGTTTTTACGATGTTCCCGCATGATCGAGATCAATGAACCAAAGCGCCGCTGAAGGCGACTTAAGGGTGCATGGGCGGAACGCGCCTACAGCATCGTTGGGAGCAAGATCATGGGACGTGCGATTGCAGCCATTTCCGGTTCGGCGGTTGCCTGGCTGCCGCGCCCGTTCGCCCTCCTCAAGCCGGCGCTGATCGCCTTTTGGCAGGAAATGACCCGCGACATGGGCGGCCCCTATCGCCCCGAGCGCCACTATATGCGCGGCCCGGGGCCGAAGTACCGGGCGAAATACGGCCTGCCGCGCGACTGACACCCCTATCTTTTCGGCCGATCGGCTCTAAATTGGCGCCCCAGGAACGGTCCAGGTGAAGCCTCAAGGAGTTCGGTCGTATGGTTAAGGCAGCCATTCTCGACGATTATCAGAACGTCGCCTTGCAGCTCGCCGACTGGTCGGCGGTCGCCAAGGACGTCGAGATCAAGGTGTTCAACGCGCCGCTCGGTGCCGATAACGCGGTCATCAAAGCGCTGCAGGGTTTCGCCATCGTCAACATGATGCGCGAGCGCACCCCGTTCAATCGCAAGGTGATCGAGGGCCTGCCCAACCTGAAGCTGTTGATCACCACCGGCGCCCGCAACAACTCCATCGACCTGAAGGCCTGCGCCGAACGCGGCGTCACCGTCTGCGGCACCGGCGGCTTCGGCAATCCGACCACCGCCATCGCCGTCGGGCTGATGCTCGAGCTCACCCGCCATATCGGCTTCGAAAACGCGCGCATGAAGGCGGGCAAGCCCTGGCAGGTGACCATGGGCCAGGAGCTCGAGGGCAAGACGCTTGGCGTGCTCGGCCTCGGCAAGCTCGGCCAGCGCGTCGGCAACGTGGCCAAGGCGCTCGGCATGAAGCTGATCGCCTGGAGCCAGAACCTCACCCCGGAGAAGGCGAAGGACGCGGGCGCCGAATACGTCTCCAAGGACGACCTGTTCCGCCATGCCGACGTGCTCAGCATTCATGTCGTGCTGAGCGACCGTTCGCGCGGCTTGGTCGGCGCGCGCGAGCTCGGCCTGATGAAGAAGACCGCCTATCTCATCAATACCGCGCGCGGGCCGATCGTCGACGACAAGGCGCTGATCGCGGCGCTGACCGCGAAGTCGATCGCCGGCGCCGGCCTCGATGTGTTCGACATCGAGCCGCTGCCGCTCGATCATCCGTTCCGCAAGCTCGAGAATGTCGTGCTCACGCCGCATCTCGGCTATGTCACCGAGCAAAATTACCGCAAGCAATATCTCGAGGTTGTCGAAGACATCCGCGCCTGGCTCGACGGCAAGCCGGTCCGGGTGATCGAGGCGAAATAGAAGCGTAGCCGCGAACTCGTTTCCCTCTCCCCTTGTGGGAGAGGGAAAGAGCGAGCGCCTCTACTTACAGCCCCAACAGCTTCGCCGCGTTGTTGTAGGCAATATCGACGCGCAGGGATTCGTCGAACGGCGCCGCGTCCATGAACGCAGCAGCGCCATCCGAGTCGAACGGATAGTCGGCCGAGAACAGCACGCGGTCGCGCCCGAGCGCGTCGAGCGAGCAGCGCACTGGCGGGGCATCGTACATGCCCGACATCGTCACCCAGACATTTTCCTTGAGGTATTGCGACGGCAGCTTCGGCAAATTCCAGCCATAGGGCTTGGAGCGGCTGTCGAACCGCCAGAGCTGGAACGGTAGGGTCTCGCCGAGATGGCCGAGTATCAGCTCGGCCTTCGGATAGCGATGGAACACCCCGCCGCAGATGATGCGCAGCGCGTGCGAGCCGGTTTCCACGCCCCAGCCCCACATCGGCCGCGCCAGCACGTTGTAGCCGGCAATCGCCGGCAACGGCTGAACCGGGTCCGCCGGATGCAGATAGATCGGCTTGCCCAGCGCCGCCGCGCGCTCCCAGAACACATCGTAGGCGCGGTCGTCGAGATAGCGGCCGTTGGTGTGACCGTTGATCATGGCGCCGCAAAACTTGAGCTCGCGCACGCAGCGCTCAAGCTCCTCGGCCGCCGCCTTGGCATCCTGCATGGCAAGATGGGCGAAGCCGGCATAGCGGTCCGGCCGCTTCTGGATTTCCTTGGCCAGGAAGTCGTTCGAGGCGCGCGCCGCCCGCACCGCCGTGGCGGTGTCGCGCTCGGCCTGCACGCCGGGGCCGGCCACCGCCAGCACCATACGCGCGATGCCGGCCTCATCCATCATTTTCAGGCGTTGCTCGCCGAAATCGGTCAGCCGGGCATAGAGCTGGGCCGTTTTTTGCGGCGCCACATCGACCATGGTCGGCCGCCAATAGCGCTCGGTGGCCGGATCGACGAAATGTTCTTCGAGCGCGATCTTTTTGACCATGGCGTCTCCTCATTTTTGTTTGCGCATGGTCTTTACCGAAAACCGGTTCCCACTTTTCGGGACCATGCGCGTATTTTTCGTTTTTATCTGTACCGCATATTGGGCTAACGTGTACCATGATGCAAGGCGAGCGCGCCGCCCTGCCCGTAATCGAGTTTGCCATGAACCGCCACGTCACCAACGAGAAGAGCCAAGTGCAGGTGATCGCGCGCGCGGCCACCATCCTGCGCGCGCTCGAGGACGAGAACGCCGGCTTGAGCCTCGGTCAGATCGCGCAGCGGGTGAATCTGGCGCGCTCGACCGTGCAGCGCATCGTCGCGGCGCTGGAAACCGAGAAGCTCGTGATCGCGGCGACGCCCAATGGCCGCGTACGGCTTGGCCCCACTATCCTGCGGCTCGCCGCTTCGGTGCGCAGCGACTTCATCGCGCTGGCGCGGCCCTATCTCGAGCGCCTGAGCGAGGAATTGCAGGAGACGGTCGATCTGTCGACCGTGGGCAAGGACCATCTTGTGTTCATCGACCAAGTGATCGGGCCGCAGCGTCTGCGCACGGTGTCGGCGGTCGGCGAGACCTTTCCGCTTTATTGCACTGCCAACGGCAAGGCCTATCTGGCACGGCTGTCCGACAAGGCCATCGAGACATTGATCGGGCGCGCCTACGAAGCGCGCACGCCGAAGACGCTGACGCGCCTCGAGGCGCTGCTTGCCGATCTCAAGGCGGTGCGCCGCACCGGCGTCGCCTTCGACGGCGAAGAGCATACGCTCGGCATCTGTGCCGCCGGCGTCGCGCTACACGACCCGCTCGGCAATGCGGTCGCCATCTCGGTGCCGGTGCCGACCCAGCGCTTCCAGAGCCAGCAAGCGCGGATCGCCGAGCGGCTCATCGCCACCAAGCGCGCCATGGAGACGCATATGAATTCCGCCGCGGCCTGAACCAAGCGGCCGCGCCTTAAGATACGACAACAAGCGCAAAACGCGCTGACAACGAGGGAGGATGCCGTGGCGAAAAAAATTCGCGGTGTGACGTTCGAAGAAAACCTGAAAAACAGCATGGGGCTTGAGTTCTACAACTTGTCCCATCGCTTCGGCTATCAGTCGCCGAACTGGCCGTATTTCGAAGACGTCAAGATCGAGCGCATCCACTACATGGCGAAGTCGGGCGTGCTCTCGCAGCGCATCACCACCTCGATGCACAACACCACGCATATCGACGCGCCGGCGCATGTGGTGCAGGGCACGCCGTTCATCGACGAAGTGCCGCTGCCGCATTTCTTCGGCACCGGCATCGTGGTGTCGATCCCCAAGGACAAGTGGGAGCCGATCACCGGCGACGACCTGGAAAAGGCTTGCGGCAAGATCGTGCGCCCGCGCGACGTGGTGATCGTCAATACCGGCTGGCACAAGTTCTACGAAGACAGTGAGGACTATTTCTGCCGCGCGCCGGGCTTCGTGCCGTCGGCCGGCGAATGGTTCGTGGAGAAGAAGGTGAAGGTGGTCGGCCACGACACGCAGGCCAACGACCACCCGCTCGCCACCGCCATCGGCCCGCAGCGAAACGGACCGCTGCATCCTCACCTCGCCGAGGAATACCGCGAATGGTCGGGCGGTCGCGACTGGAAGGACGATTTCCCCGAATGGGAGCCGGTGCACCGCATCCTGTTCAAGAACGGCATCCTCGGCATCGAGAACGTCGGCGGCGACATCGACAAGGTCACCGGCAAGCGCTGCACCTTCGCCTACTTCCCGTGGAACTGGGAGCGCGGCGACGGCTGCATCGTGCGGCTCGTCGCCATCGTCGATCCGAGCGGAAAATATCGCATCGAGCGCGGCAAGAAATTCTAAGCCGCGCCGCAGGGAGGAAACCATGCAAGTCAAACGTTTCGCCGATACCAAGCCCTATGACGCGCCCAATCACCGCGCCTGCACCTCGCTGCGTCTGTTCGGCGCCGAGGCCGGCGGCACCAAGGGGCTGATTTGCGGCGTGTCGCATTTCCTGCCCGGCGGCGGCGCCGGTCCGGACGCCTCGCCGCCCGAGAAGGTTTATTTCGTACTGCGCGGCGAATTGACCGTCATCGTCGGCGGCAAGGAGACCGTGCTGAAAGCGAACGACTCCTGCGTGATCGAGCCGAACGAGACGCGCGAGATAATCAACCGCAGCAACGAGGTGTGCACGATCCTCGTCGCGGTGGCGACGCCGCCGAAGTAGCTGTCATTCCGGGGCACGGCCGAAGGCCGCGAACCCGGAATCCATAAACACCGACCGGGAATATGGATTCCGGGCCCGCTCGCTACGCTCGCGTCCCGGAATGACGAGGAGAGGAAAATGTCCGACGATGCATTCCTGAACAACCCGCTCTCGCTGTTCGACATCAAGGGCAAGGCCGCCACCGTCACTGGCGCCTCGGGCGCGTTCGGCGCGCTAGCGGCGAAGACCTTGTCCGGCGCCGGTGCCAACGTCGTGCTGGCAGGAAGCAAGCAGGACGAATTGAAAAAAGTGGCGGTCGAGTGCGAGAAACTCGGCGGCAAGACCGCGATCGTGGCGCTGCGGCCGAGCTCGGAAGAAAACTGCGAGACGATCGTCAAGGCCGCGGTCGATACCTTCGGCCGGCTCGACATCCTGGTGGTCGCCTCCGGCCTCAACAAGGTGGCCAAGATCGTCGACCTCAAGCCGGCGGAATTTCTCGACGTGATGGACGCCAACGTCACCCAGTCCTGGCTGATGGCGCGCGCCGCCGGCAAGCAGATGCTCCGCCAAGGCCACGGCGGCAAGGTGATCCTCACCTCCTCGGCGCGCGGGCTGCTCGGCCATCCGGCCGGTTATTCCGCCTATTGCGCCTCCAAGTCGGCGGTCGATGGCATCACCAAGGCGCTCGGCTGTGAATGGGGCGAACAGGGCATCACCGTCAACGCGCTGGGACCGACCGTCTTCCGCTCGCCGCTCACCGCCTGGATGTACGAGGACACCGAGCGGGCGCAGTTCGTGCGCAAGGGCTTTCTCGCGCGCGTGCCGAAGGGGCGCCTGGGCGAACCGGAGGATCTCGCCGGCCCCCTGCTCTTCCTCGCCTCGAAGGCGTCGGACTTCTACACCGGACATATCCTCTATGCCGATGGTGGCTATACGGCGGGATAGACCATGGCGAAAGCCCGCATCGCGGTGATCGGCGCCGGGCTGATGGGCCACGGCATCGCCCAGGTGTTTGCGCTCGCCGGCCATGCGGTGACGATCACCGACACGGCGGAGGCGAGCCTCGACAGCGTCAAGGCGCGCATCCTCGCCAACCTGAAGGACCTCGGCGACGACCAGAGCGCGGTCGAGCGGGTGACGCCGGTCGCCGACCTCGGCGAAGCCGTGCGCGAGGCCGATTTTGTGGTCGAGGCCGTGCTGGAAGATCTGCCGCTCAAGCAGAGGATTTTCGCCGACATCGAACACCACGCACGGCCGGACACCATTCTCGCCAGCAACACGTCGGTCATCCCGATCACCGCGATCGTGCAGGGCCTTGCGCACCGGGAGCGCGCGCTCGGCACCCATTGGTGGAACCCGCCCTATCTGGTGCCGCTGGTCGAGGTGATCGAGACGCAATGGACGTCGCCCGCCGCCATCGATTTCACGATGAAACTGCACGCCGACGCCGGCAAGAAGCCGGCGCATGTGAAGAAGGACGTGGCCGGCTTTATCGGCAATAGGCTGCAGCACGCGCTGTGGCGCGAGGCGATCGCGTTGGTCGAGCAAGGCATCTGCGACGCGGAGACCGTCGATGACGTGATCAAGGCGGCGTTCGGCCGCCGCTTGGCGGTGCTCGGGCCCCTGGAAAACGCCGACATGGTTGGCACCGATCTGACGCTGGCGATCCACAAGACTGTCCTGCCGGCAATCGACAGCCGGCCATGCCCCTCGCCCTATCTGGAAAAGCTCGTCGCCGACGGCAAGCTTGGCTTCAAGTCGGGCGAAGGCTTCCGCACCTGGACACCCGAGCAGCAAGCGGCGCTGCGCCTGAAAGTGCTGCGGCACCTGAAAGCCGCACGCGCGCAGGATGCTTGAGGCATGGCCGGCACCATCGTCGACATCTACTGCCACATCTTTCCCGCGCGCTTCTTCGCGGAAATGACACGGGTGGCGCCAAAGCTGGGGAATATCGGCAAACGCATGCGCAGCGTCGTCAAGCTCACCGATCTCGACGCGCGCTTCAAGGAGATGGACGAGTTCGGCTATTACCGACAGATCATCTCGCTGCCGAATCCGGCGATCGAGGATATCGCCACGCCGGCCGTGGGACTTGAGCTCGCGCGCATGGCCAACGACGCGATGGCCGAGCTGTGCCACAAATATCCGGCGCGCTTTCCCGCCTTTGTCGCCGCGCTATGCATGACCGACGTCGATGGCTCGGTCGCCGAGGCGCGGCGGGCGATGAAGGATCTGGGCGCGCGCGGCGTGCTGCTCTACACTAACATCGCCGGCGAGCCGCTCGACCAGCCGAAATTCGAGCCGCTGTTTGCCTTGATGGCGGAGCTCGACCTGCCGATCTGGCTACATCCGGTTGGCACCGCGGCGATGCCGGACTATCCCGCCGAAAAGAAATCGCGCTTCGAGATGTGGTGGTGCTTCCACTGGCCCTATGAGACATCGGTGGCCATGTTGCGCATGGTGTTCAACAGCCTGCTCGACCGCTACCCCAAGCTCAAGATCATCACGCACCATCTCGGCGGCATGATCCCCTATTTCGACGGCCGCGTCGGCAACGGCCTCAAAGTCCTGGGGCAGCGCACCTCGGACGAGGACTATTCGACCGTCTTGTCGTCGCTCAAGCGGCCGCACATGGATTACCTGCACGACTTCTACGCCGACACCGCCATGTTCGGCGGCGGCGTTTCCGCCACGCGTTGCGGCTACGAGTTCTTCGGCGCGGACAAGGTCGTGTTCGCGACCGACACGCCGTTCGGGCCGATCGCGCCAACCATCAGCACGGTCAAGGCGCTCGGCCTTTCGCCCGCCGACGAACGCAAGCTGTTCTGCGGCAACGCCGAGACGTTGCTCAAAATGAGCTTCTAATACCAGCTCCATAACGGCTTGAATCGAGGGGTTTCTTGCGAGATGAGCGAGGGGAAGTGCTGGTTGTTTTAGTTGCCCGAGGTGTGATTCGCTTGGACCATCTGATTCGGAGAGCCAGA